>LAZR01000419.1_pt1 | contig 36398 bp, 16 predicted proteins | sample 329461 | NCBI WGS metagenome assembly LAZR01 (sample SAMN03002196, study PRJNA259156) | marine sediment metagenome | biome: sea floor; feature: Hydrothermal impacted sediments; material: marine sediment; isolation source: Loki non-amplified sample from Loki's castle hydrothermal vent sediment ...
GAAAGCCCTTAGCTTTTATCCCGATCATCCAACTTTTAACTACTTTATGATAATATCTTCAGTTGAAACATCTCAATATTCAGAAATCGAGAATTTAATTATTTATCCTGATTTCTTGGATGATATTTCTATTAGGTTAATTGAAAAAAGGCAATATAATTTAGCTGAAAAGGTTATAGAACAAAGTTCATATTATTATCCAGGTGGGGAAAATGTAATCAATAATTGCGTAGGACAAATCACTAAGCTTATTTCTAATGAAATTAAAGCAAAAAATTACGAAGATGCACTTAATATGCTTGATTTGATCATGTTTTATAATAATCAAAATCCAGAGTTCTATAGATTTAAAATCGAATTATTGATTGAGCTAAAGAAATTTGATGAAGCCTTAGTAGTTGTTAATGAAATTTTAAAAAGAAGACCTAAATACCCATTATTAGTTTTTGAAGCAGAACCTTCGAATGATAATTTTGGCTATGAATTTTACCTTCAAAAAGCAAGATTATTAAACATATTAGATCGATATGAGGAATCGATAGAAACAATTAATAAAGTGATTAAATTAAATCCAAAAATAGCAAGTGCTTACAAAATTAAAACAATATCATTTTACTACCTACATGATTATAAAAATGCTATAATACAGATTGATAAAGCTATTGAATTAGACCCAGAAAAATCATTATTCCTTTCTATTAAAGCTGATTGTTCTTTCAAAGATCATAGATTAAAAGAGGCTTTAGAACAGATTGAACTTGCCTTGAAATTAGATTCAAACATTCCAGAAAACTACAGAATTAAAGCACGGATTTTATTATTTATGAATAAACATGATGAGTCGCTAAGAACCATCAATAAAGGAATTAAAAAATTTCCAGAAAATCCAGATCTTCATGAAACAAAAAGTTTGGTTATTTATGGAAATCATATGGAATCATTAAAAGCTCTCGAAAAAGCAGAAAGTTTGGGTGGAAAGGTTAGCCTATATAATAAAGCCCAACTACTTAATAATCTTGGAAGACATGAAGAAGCATTAGAGACAATTGAAATAGAAATTAATGCTGACCCTGACAGATATTCAAGTTATGAGATGAAAGCCATGATTCTTATGGAAATGGAACAATTTGAGGAGGCATTAAAATTTAATGAAAAAGCATTAAATATTAGCGGTCTCAGTGATAGAGATTCCGGTTGTATAAAAGAGCAGATCTTGTGTAATTATGCAGTTTACCTTGCGGAAAATGGAGATAAAGAGAAGGGAATTGAAATAGCTGAGGAAGCAGTCGAATTATCAGGCCCTGAATGGGCATCTGATAGCTATGAAGCATATGGGGATATTTTCATGGTTTACAAAGAGTATCAAGAAGCATTAAATAAATATGAAAAAGCAAAAAAATCCCACATTCCTTCCATAGAAATTAATCTGAAGATCGGTATCTGTCAATTTGAGTTAGGGAATTATGAGAAGGCTTTAAAATTTCTTGAAACTGCAAAATATCAAGGAGAACATACAGTATTAACTCAAGAAATAGATAAAGACGGTAATAGAGTGCAAAAATCAATAGCTCAAAAAGAAATAATTGAAGAGGCTTCTAAATATATAACCAAAATAAAAGTCATCAATGCAAATAAAATGTAAATTACATTATTGATAAATCTTTAAAAAAAAAAATAATTCGAAAATAATTACTTCAATTATTCCTTCTTAATCTATTTTCGATTTCCTCGGGTCTCAGGATTCGTATTTGACCATTCTCACGGAAGAAAGTGCACGGATTTCCGTTTTCAGGTTTAAACCAACTTATATTACCATAATTAGAGCTAATTTTAATTCGAATTAAATTCTTTCCTTCAAAAGTATCTGAATCAATCCGATAAGTTCTTCTAAGATATTTAATACATTTATCTGTGATTTCTCAAACGAGGATACTTACCTCTATCATCTGGATAAGGTCTATGAATATGGAGATCCAAAGTTAAATATTCCCTATTATACAGGACAGCGGTTCACCGATTTAATTAGGGAAAGATTTTGGAACAACTTAAATGCAATCTTTGGGTTTCATTATGAAATGAAGTGGGTAATCGCTAATCTCTCTCTAAAGTATAAGAGTGCGGGATTACCTAGTTCAATAGTAGATTTCTTAGAAGACTTGAAGAGATGTCTTATTAAGCATCCTTATGACGAGGAGTTTACGGAGAGTAATGTTTTGAGTTTTGAAAAAACCATTGAAATCTTTCAGGAAGATCCGGTTTTAGAAAGTACGCTTTCGATACCTCTAAAGGGCATTCCGGAATGGTTAAACCTATGGAGTAAAGGGAAGAAGGTATGTATCGATTTAACCAATTGTAACATCTATCAGCAAAAACTATTAGTTACTCTGATAACCCAAGCCATTAATAATTACATAGATCACAATAATTCAGATAGCCCTACTAGTATTGTTGTTATAGAAGACGCAGACGATGTTCTGGAAAAACCACCTCATGATGAATATAAAAAAAATTATGATTCCAATAGAGAGTGTTGTTGGGCAATTAAAGAAGAAGTCTATGTCTTGACAAAGGAGCAGATGGAAGAAGTGTTTGGAGACAGTAATTATCTTATGAATGTTCAGCTTGAGGAAATATTTTACGGTCTAACTAGGAGTGAATTTCGCTATAGGAATATTTCACTCATTACCGTATGTGAAGATGCTTCAAATATTTATAATTGTGTTAGTATTTTCTCTCAAATTAAATTACAAGTAGATTAGGTAAAGTCGATGTTAGGTAATAAAGATCTCAATTATTTCAAGGAAGAACCGATTCATAACCAAGAAACAAAAAATAAAGAGGAGACAGAACTATTTCAAAGTAGGCTAATAAAAGAATCAGTAGCTAGGTTAAGACCTCTATTTCAACAAAATCCCGAGAGTCATGAACCAGATCCTAAATATAATAGGGAAGTTATTTGGTTTCTTTACCACCCTTCCAGTAAGGAAGACTTTAACCATATTTTTTATTACTTGACAAGTTTAGGTTTTCATTTAACGCGAGAAGAGAATTCTGATTATTACTTTAGTTATTTATTTTCGAAGGAGAGCTCGGTGCAGATATATGTTCAGACATTTACAAAGAGATTCAGTATTAAAGCTCACATTAAAATTAGAGTTGATGGGGAGATAACTTATAACACACTCACGTCATCAATTTTATCAGAGTTAGCCTATTATTTACAAAAAATTAAAACTCTTCTGATATTTGAGCCTGTCTTCTAACTTGGTTCGTTACTTTTTTAATAATTATATTTTCTAATCTAAGTTCTACTCTCTGTAAAACTCTTTCAGAAAACTCTTTAAAGAAGGTGGATGGATTCGAGAATTCCTCCCAATTAGCAACAACCCATTCTTTTATTTCAGGTAATATTATATCTGAAAAGAGAGAATTAGCTTCATTCAAAAACTCAAAATTGAGGGGATTAGCCAGTTCTACTTCACAACCTCTAAGAGTAAGATCTCCCATCCAATGGAAGACCATATTAAGGATGAGCTTTAATTTAGGAGTGCTAACATATAAAAATTGAGCATGTTTTTTGATTTTTGGAATATTAGGTATCTTTTTTATCAACCCAAAGTCAATAAGTTTATTTAACATCCTGTAATAAGTACTCTTGCTTTTAGAAAAATATCTGTCTAACTCTAAAACGGTGATTGGTTCATTTAGAATAAAATATTCAAAAATACTGAAACCAGGAAACAAATTTTTAATTAAATCTTTTTTGCTAATTTCATTCACATTCAACAATACAGCTCTGAATATTTAAAGAAAAAGTTTATTTATATTTTTTTCTCATCACCTATTTCATGCATTTTCCAAATGTTTCCTAAAAGAACCTGACAGTGCTTACACTGTGCCTACACTCTAAATATACAGGAGTTCTCTAATAGCGAAAAAGAATAAAGGGGTTTCATTGTTCAAATCGATTTCTTAAGATAATTGATGAAAGAAGAAATGAAACTGTGCAGAACAGACTTAATAAAATCCATAAATGATATCCTGGTATATTATTATTTTGTGTACTTTTAATTACAAGGACTTCTGAAAATCCAATATTACCAGCAGAATCATTTGCATAAAACCTAATAATAACCTCACCATCGGGTAATAAATCCCATTGAGCATAGTCTATTCTACCGTTCGTAGTTTCAATAGTAATATTTTCATTATTATTTAGTGAATACCAAATTTTGCCTATATTTGACTCGTTTATAATAATATCATAATCGGGTGGGCTATGTCCAAAAACTTGACTACTGTTTGGGCTTTTTAATGAGATTGATGGAAGGATTATATCTTTGAGAATGACAACCTCAATGTTACCTTCATCACCCCTTGAATCATTAACATAGAAATTAAATATAAAACTCCCATTTCCCAAATTTTCCCATACAATAGGATTAATTAACTCATTGGCATATATAGTGTAATTCGAAATCCCGTTGTTACAGGTATACCAAATAGTATCGGCTATACCTTCTTCTACCATAATTCTGAATTCTGGAGTTAGAAAGCCAAAGATTAAGTTATTTTTCTCAGAAACTATTGAAAGAACTGGTGGATCCCACCATAAAGGAAAATTATCTACTCCGGTTCCAATATTATATGCTGAATCTCCAATCCCATTATCATTTATATCTTTGCCGTTATAATCATCCCAAAAATTTCCAATAACAGCATTATCCCAGCTATTATTCAAAACTTCATCTAAGGCATTTTCTAAATTGCTCATAAATGTGTTATTAAAAATTAAATTATCATGACTATGATAGTACTTCCCATAAATATATAATCCTAATTCTGTATTATGTGAAATAACATTCCCTTTAACGATATTCCTAATACTGAAGCGAGAGTTTATTTTAATCCCATATTTGTTAAATTTTATAACATTTTCTTCCAGAGAATTATTATCACTTCGATATAAAAATATTCCTTCATCATTAAAATTCAAAGTGTTATTTTTAATGGTGTTGTTATTACTATAACTTAAATGTATTCCATCAAAATTGTTAAAAATTATGTTATTTCTTATTAAATTTTTATGCGAACTCGCAAGACTAATTCCTCCTTGGTTGTTATTGAGATAATTTAAATTAATTGTGTTATTATCGCAATTATTGATACTTATTCCACTCAACGAGTTATCGTGGATTAAATTCTGAGATATTGTGAGGTTTTCGCTATAAGAACCATAAAAGCCATACATGTTATAATTTAAAGTATTATTTTCCATATGTATAAAATCTGAAGAGCTTAAACCAATACCTTTATAGCTTAGACTCATTGTATTATTTATTATTAATCCATTACTGACATTTACAAATAAAAGAGCAACGGAATCATATTCTAAACCTGCGTTTAATATTGTGGAATTCTTAATTATAAAATATTTATTAGAATTTCTAATCTCAATACAATTGTCTATCCCCATCCCATCAAGTAGAATGTTTTCAATAACATACGGATTCTCTTGCGTTCCAAGACCATAACACCAGGGATTTTCTTGGTCTATTTTATACCAATTAAAATCAATGTCTAAATCATCAATAAATATTGTACTTCCAGTGAGATTCCAATATAGTTTTATACTTAAATCCTTAATAACCGTAATATTATTAAATCCGTGATTACCATTGAAATCATTTGCATAGATATTGATTGTAATGTTTCCATTTCCAAATTGTTCCCATACGTTTTGGTGAATTTTTCCGCTCCAAATATAATTATCTGTCATAAATGTGTTATTTGATAAGCTATACCACGTAGTTTCAAGATTAAAATCGTCGGTTATGACTTGAAAATCTGGACGAATTTTTCCAAATGATTCATAAGGGAGTGGGGAGATAAAATTTATAATCGGTGGGATGTAATCAACAGTATATTTTAATAGGTTTAAATTTGACGTTAAAAGGAAAATATTATCATTAATATCTTTTGCAAAAATCTGTGAGTAATCTATAGACGGGGTTTGAATTTTATTTTCCCAAATTTTTGTCCCATTTAAATAATATTTACTTAAAACTGTATTATAATATCCATTTTCAATTATTTGCATCGCCATGAATAATTCATTATTTTGTGTGATATGTATTACGTATTGATCTTGACCTGAGATATTGAGAAAATTATTTCCATCCATATCAAATATCACAACAGCAAAACCTAATCTGGGACCTACTATGTAAATATTGCCCAAAAAAGGAACATAAGCAAGACGCCATCCGATACCATTTTCTCTACCCCATATTTTGTAAAAAATTAAATCTCCATCAGTAGACCATTTAAACAGAACGCTTCTACCATTTGAGATTCCAGTAGAATAAATCATTTGATCAACTGGATTAAAAATTATAGCATAACCTCGATCCTCACCGTTTAATCCAGTATTATTAACCCAAATTAGATTTCCTGAGGGATCATATTTTACAACAAGGAAATCTAATCCTAAAGCTCCGAAATCATATGTATGTCCACAAATATATATATTGTTTGATGAATCAAATGCTATATCAGTTGGTGAAGAATCATCAGAACTTAAAACTCTCTCCCATAGAAGGTCACCACTTGTATTATATTTAAAAGTATGAACATAACCTACATTCCATGATTGAGTTCCAGGATAAGACCATCCAGTAAAATATATATTGTCATCAGAATCTATTGCTACTACGACACCATAATCAATAGAATACCGGTTAACTGTACGATTCCATAATTGTGTTCCATTAGTAGCATATTTTACCAAAAAATAATCCCCTAAAAAACTTCCCCCAACATAATAATTACCTTCTGAGTCTGTAGCAAATCCCTCAGTATAAAAATGAGACACACCACCATAATTTAAAAAACTTTCAACCCTTTCAAGCAAATAACGATCATTGATCACACTTGAATTTTTTATTTTTTCATGAGAGTTTGTGGATTGAAGAGTAAATCTATTCCCAAAATTATTTAAAGGGAAAACAGATATTAAAGAGAATATTAGTATAAAAAATATAAAGGAAATTCTACTGCTCTTTTTCATTTTTTTGGATTATATATCCTATGTCTTTGATTAAAAAAACAATTACTTTTTATAAAGTTTATTAAAAATATAAATATCTGAGGTTTTCTCATTTTTGGGAAAGGTTGGTGGAAACATTTTAAATACCACGTTTTTGTTACCCCTTAATGCAAAAGTTTTAGGTGCAACAGAATTTTTCCTTTAAAAAGGGGTGTATTCTTGGTTAGATTCCATTTATTGCAGTGTCAATTTTTTCTCTTTATAAAGGGGGGATTGTATACTTTGTTAAAATTAAAAAAGGTGTAGAGAATAAAGGTAATTATAAGATTAAGAGAAAAAATTAGTTCTGCTGCTTTTCTAGCATTTTTTATTTGGTTTTGGATTTCAGTTTATATTTTAAATTTCTTAGAAGGATTTGTAATCTCCTACGTTATTTTAATTCTATTTTTTAGAATACTCTTACAGTCCAATTCGAAAAATCAAAACAGATATTCTACTGCATTTCTTGTTATATTTTCACTGGTAATCTTTCCAGTATTTTTAAGTTGGGAAAATCTTTCAATTGAGCAAAAAATATGCCCGACACCATCTTTAAGCATAATTCCTCAGGAACAAAGAAGACAAGTGCAATTCTTTAACTTAGATGATTTAAAATATACTGAAAGTCCTGAAGATTTGGGAGAAATCACTTTTAATTCTCTCATTTCGATAAAATTTAAACTTTCTCTTAATACTCAAATGAATATTAGGTTTCACGCGGAATTTATCCCTTTAGACGTAATTGTTGATGGCAATCTTCACGAAGAATCCCAATTATTAGCAAAAAAACATTCTTTTGGTTCAACACAATTTAAAGGGCCTTTCTCAGAGCGTGACATTTATTTTACTGTTGATCTTGCTAATAATTTAGCACCAGTCCTCCCAGGTAGATATATTTTGAATATTTTTTTTACTGCTCAAGAAAGATTAACGGTTGTAGAGCAATCTTCAATTCATTCATATGAATTTGATATTCAGAAAGAGCATGTCTTCTTTAAAGCAAATGCAGCTGAATCTGAAGGAAAAGGGAGTATTTATTCGTTTGAATGTCCAACATCGCCCGGGTGGAATACAGTTTTTAACACGACAATGGTAGATTCAGTTGGAAATCCTGTATCCGGTCTTGTTACACTATCATTATCAGAACCCCAGGATGGAAGCTTCCCATATAAAGAGTTAACGGATTATCATGTTGGATTGGATGGAATAATTTATAGTAAGACATTTCACACCTACTTTCTTGAAGACTCAATGAGGGGAAAAATTCTTTTTAACGGAGATCAGAGCTTATTTTACAAGACAACCACTTATATTGAAGTTGCACAACTGAATGGAAATGACTTTTCCAACCCTCCTTATTCCTATAGAGAGGGTCCTCAATATAACGGAACAACCAACAACTATTTTGAAAATATCACAAACTCTAGAATAGAGAGAGTCTCCCAATCTTCCAGTATCGAAGTTTCAGATATAAACATGAATGCAGATGGACTAAAATTCCAATTAAAAAACTTTTATGATAATTCTTGGTCATCAAATTATGGTACGAGATATGAAAATTGGAATTCTCAGACTTTTTCCGTATCCAGTGGTCTCCCGTATATACTACGTGAAGGGAGGCTCCAAAGGAGTGGTATTTCCTCCGCAACTTTATTATCAGGATTATCTCAGTATAACAATTTAAGAATGAATTATGGAGTCACTCGTACGGTTGATAATATGGTGTCTACAAACGCTGAGCTCTCGCAATTTGCTACAGGTCAAGATTTTAACAACCCTCAAGATTTTCAAGATCCTTATCAAAATTCAATAATTGATTCAGTATGGGTAGAAGAGACCGACAAATCTTCAACTATTGACTTTTCAAGCGATATGGATGACTATTCTGGATTGATAAACAGCATAAGTTCTGTAGCTGACGGTATACTTCCTAGTACGGTAGTTAATACTGTCGCATATCAACCTGAAATTATCGACGTATCTGTGATAGGTCTGACTCCAATCATCAAAGATAAATTAGGTGGAACTCCAACTCAAAACGACATGATTCAAATTCTTAACAGTAAAGAAGATTACCTTCGAGTATACGAATCAGACGCAGATAATGCAGATAACCCCCTTTTTATTGAGGCTACTTTCAAGCTAGATCATAATGAAGATTTTGAGTCCATTGAATATATTTTACTTTCCACATCGTTTGCTCATGAAATCGATACAAAATCCCCCGGCTCTTCTTATCACGATCGCGGATTTTTTGCTACAGGAGTATATGATAATACAATTAGTTTTTCATTACTAGATAATAATCTCTCTCCTTTAACATCATTTAAAGATGTTAATGATGAGACCAACTTCCAGGCTACTAATATAATAACTTGGGACCCAGATGACTATCATAGAATATTAAAAACATATAATTTTGGGGAGTCTATTTATTCTGATATTATTTCTGATGGAGGAGATTATTATAAACCTTCAAATGATCCTTCAAAGGCTAATTTCCTATATACTGATTCGGGATTTAACTTTATTGATGAAGGTGCTTTTACTAGAGAAAATAATGTAATTGAATTTTACTTTGCCTATGAAGAAAAAGGTAGCGGTAGTCCCTGGGACAAAGATAATCATCATGAAGAAAATCATATTTATGACTACAATTATTTAAGAGTGGATACAAGTTCCATTACTGAAAGTTTTGTGTCAAACGGAGAATTTACAGTAAGGGCTTCTCTTGACGGTTATCCACTTGACATGTTTCCCCATTCTGATGTCAATTTAGAGCATAATGATTTTATATTACGGAATTTGAATGTAACTGTATTTTCAAATAAAGATAACCTAAACAGTCAAAATTGGGATTTTTCAGGAGATGGCTATACTTTACAAGACATAGATGGCGGTTTAGTTTTAAATTCTGGCTCTATATCGTTAGACGATACTAATTATCCAGATAAGTCATATATCGACTCTAATAGCGATACAAAATATCGTGCTGTTTATAGGCTTCAAGAGACAAGGGATATAGTCACGTTTTCAGTTGGAAGCGCTTCATACATTTACAATCCGCTTCATCCTAATACTAAAAGTCTTCAGGAAGGAATAAACACAATCGAAATTACTTACGATACTGCCAATTCATTTAGGTTCTTTGTAAATGGTGAAGACGGAACAGGTATATTAGATGGTTTATTCAATCCAAGTGCCTTTAATCCTTCAGGAGATTTTTACCCGCAAATTTCTGTTGATAACGACGATGAAATTAAACTATTCGAGATTAAAAATCAAGTTTTTGAGAAGATTGACGCTAACTATAATGGATGGTCTACAGATTATAGTGATAGCGAAGAGTTAGTTAATGTTGGAGGTATAGGAGAAACTCACAACGACTTAACTTATTCAGATATTTCCTTACAACGAGAAATTATCTACTCCTTTAACGATGGACTGTCTAATCTTGATGCTGTATTTGATGATTTACGCCTCTGGTCTGACTTAGATTATTACACCAACACTAACGAGGTCTCTCAACAGCAATATGATCCAGATTTTCCCCTATTTATAAGCAACATTTATGGAGATGATGAATCTAGCGGGTATTTCTATACCGAGTCAAGCAATACTTTCCCGATAAGTTTAAGTCTACCATTTGAATTTGATTTGGATTTTGATTTTCCAAACTTTGCTCCATCAATGCCCGAAAACATTTATATATTAAAAATTCAACCCCGCTTCTATTTTAAATACGATTCTGGAACTGATGCTAGTATAATAGTTAGATTATCCAATGGTCTTTACCTTAACACACCTCTCGATAATCCTTATATAGTAGACGGTAGGATTCACCAATATGATGGCTCTTATAATTACATTTTAAGCAATCTACCCGTCTATAGTCCAAGTACTTCTGAAAGTGCCCATGATCAGACGTTCAATTATGGGTTTACATACACCGACGACTTAGAGCTAGGTACTACCACAATTAAAATAGAAAACTTCTTCGGTGATTTAGACATTTACACGATGAAATATATTGTTTATACCACACCTAAACCAAACACATTTAAAGATCACCTATACAACCAAGAATTTGACATCCACTTTGACGATCTAACTGAGTTTTATATTTTGGGGAATGATAACGAGAAAAGATTGATAAGCAATAGCGCCAATTTTAGCTCAACTGATTCAAATATTAAAACTTTACTGGAAGAGGCTAACAATTCAATCTCCAGTTTTGACGAGATTATTTACAAAAACTCTTTTGGTGAAAACGCGTTAAGCTTCAATATAAAGGCAAATATTAATTATCCTGATTTTGCAGACGAGGCAGAGACAATTAGAGCTTTTAATACTATTAATAACTTTTCTATAGTCCCCAAATTAAAACCAACTGAAGGTAAAGGTTTATCAGAACCAGATCCAAACAATCCATCCCCTTATCCTTATGCAACTAGTTGGTGGCACCAGCAAGAATTAGTTTTACCACTTCCCTTCAATTTAGAATTTAACGATTTTGATCCTCAAGATTTTAATGATTTTTCAGAACTGATTTTTAATGTTAAGCTCAATCTTAATCAATCAGGGTTTAATAATTTTGCGTGGAGACCGAATATAAAGATTTACGATCATGTTAATGATAAGTGGTTACCCTATATTGGAACAATTTCCTCAGGAGATATAACCCTTTGGAACTATGAAACGGATTATATTAGCAATGGAACTTATGACAAAATTCAATTATACCATTCTCCTAGAAATTATTTTCAAATTTTGAATGGGAGTAGCCACAGTTCTACTTTTTCTTTCCAGATTACTCGCAATGCATATCCCAATTTAGATCTATTACTTCGGCCAGTTAATAGTTCTGCTTATATTACCCTTTTAGCAGAGGTCTATTTGATCCCAGGAGTATCTGTTTCTAATGACAGTTGGAATTTAGAATTCGAGAACAATGAATTTCCATTTACAAGAAAAGAAATCGTATCAAGTCTGGTTTTAAAAGAAAGTTATATCAGACGATTTCTAAAAACAGATATTATTAAGAAGAACGTTTATAATTCAAATTATTTCTATCAATTTAAACCCTTTTTAAAGCCAGAAAATTCTTATCTTGATCTCAATTCATTATTAGGGGAAAGTTTCGTTAATGAGATTGCAGAAATCCTAAATGTTTATGGAATTGATACTGTTCCGAAAATTATCAATGAAAATTATTGGAAATTTAATAGAACCGAAGGGAGGCTTTATCTTCCAAGTGATGCGATGCTTAAGTATGATGAATTTAATTTCACAATGACGCTTTGGTCACAGTTTGCACCGCTTGGCAATAACAGATTTGAACCAGACAAGATATTATTTGAAAATATTACATTAATAGAAAAAGTGGTAGGAGTGCGATATGATGGTTCAATACAATGGTTTACTAAAAGTTTTGAATCTGGTACCTTATCTAATATAGTAAAAGAACCGTTTTACATTAGTTTGAACGAAGATAGTTCAATTAATTCTATCACCTTTGCTCCTCATGTTAATCTATCCGAATTTTCAAAAATTATGGGAGTGGTTCATCATATCGGTGAGAGTAATAATTCACTTCATAAAGAGAAAATAGAACTCGTTCATATTAATCACCTTAGATTCCCGTTTAATTTTAGTATATCAGACGATGAGAAATTTCTTGAATTAACATTAGATGGTTCTTTTTTATCTGGATTCAAAGCAGATGAAAGTATAAATAATATTCGTCAGAATAGTTATTATTCTATTTCCATTTCTTTTTATAAAGCAGAAAACGGACGTTTTGACTCCAACATTCAAGGAAGAGATTACATTGGTACATATGATTTAGCTAATAATACCAAAATTTTTGGGAAAAGAGAATTTCAATTATCTAGAATAAACCTGCTAGATTCAGGCTTAAATCAAACACGTTTGAATAAAGCCTTTCAAACGGAAAAAACCCTTATTTTACTATTTAAATCCAATTTTTCCGGCTTACATCAAGGGAGTAGGTTAAATGGAGAATTTATCTTTTCAATGGAAGATGCGTATCTTAATATTCATATTGTTAACGGAAATTATAATGAAGCCAGTGAGTTTGCCGTTAGTCCTGAATTCACGCATGATTTTCTTATCTCAAATTCGAGCAAACTTAAAGCAGTTTCGTTTTTGGTTAATTATACAACTATTCCAGAAGTTAACATATATCTTCCTCCACCAATTCGAACAGTAAAAGATGTGAATGCCTTGGATATTGAAATTTATAATCCAAAATTAGATAGTTGGATACCGGTTATTTATGTAGTGAACGGTCTAGGAGACCGCAATCCTTTTACTTTTTCATATACAATAGATTATCATACAACTAATCTTGATCAGTTCGATCTTCTTGTACATAACGGAAGCGTATACCGTTTGAAATATCGGTTTAGAATTGATGAATCACACATAAACAGCTTTCCTTGCATTAGAGTGAAATTAGAGATAAGGAATTTTGAAATCGAGATACTTCATAGACCACATGATAATTATGATTTTAATCTAAGTGATCCAATAGAACCAATTACCAGTTTTCTATCAGAGCCCCCCTTTAATCCGAATAATGTCTCAATTCACTTTCAGAAGAACACCATCAATGTGAATGATTTATATGATGGGATTGGAAATATAGTTAACTTTACTCTTACAAGTTCAAACGGAACGCAGTTGAAAAATCATTCTATTTCCTTAAAATCTGGTAATTATTATCTAAAAACAATATTATGGAATGAGAGTACTCAATCGTATATAACTAAATTTGAAAATATATATGATCTTATTACATATTCTGATAATATTTTCGACTTTAAACTTTCTTCGAACTATGTTATTGACAATAATTTAAATTGGGAATTGAAAAGAAATGATTATTATGCTTTTGTTAAGCATGCGTCCCAAAGAGGGCCGTTAGGCTTGACATTTTATTTACAAAATGACACTAAAATGAGTTTGAATCTATCCAATAGCTCCCCCTTTGCAAATCTTATTAAAGATAAACAAAAAAATGGAATGTTTGTGAAAATATTGATTCCGAATCTGTATAGCTCGTACTGTACAATTGATGAACTTAATATTGTATTTAAGGATTTTGATGATAATACGTTCATATATCAAATGAACTCTTTTGATTTTGATAAGTATTTTAAGGAGACTTCTCAATATTTAAGAATTATTCCTCAAATAGGTGAATTCCTAGAAATCCCCATTTATATTGATTTTGCGAGGTTGATCAATTTTGACAATCCAGGTATAATTTTTAATATTTCTCAGATTGAAACAGTAAATTTCGTTATTAATGATGCGTTAATTTGGCCTGGAAAATTTCCTTATCAAATCTTTGGAATAACAGAAATATCCTTTTATGATATATTGGCAGACAATTCTCCTCTAGATATTCTATTCAACGATTTTAATTGCGATATCGTACCCTCCAATGGCTCTCTCCGTATAGAGAAATTAAATTCAGTTATAACTGATTTAGAAGTGTTTAATCAAGGAGATAAACTCTCGTTTACAGAGTTAAATAAAGTAAAGTTCTCTGATTCTCTTGATGTGTTTTTTAGATTTAACAATCTTTCAGAAAAAAATCCTCTGTATGATATAATTTCCCCTAGTATGGTCTTATTTGATGATAGATCAAAAATGATCCTGGGGATATCACTACTAAGGTGGGATGAATCCGCTTCAAAATACCTTTGCAAATTTACGATCGCAGAAGATATTATGGAAAATAATGCTGAAAACTATAGATTAAAATTATTATTCTTCCCTACCAAAATTGAGGAGGAGACTTATTCTACTGAGACTATTAGCATTGATCTTATTCCCCAAATTGTTTCAAAGATTTGGATTGATAATGATGGAGAAGTGAGGGTAAACATTGATAATAGTTTTTCTTTGAATACAAAATTTGAATTAAATTTTGAAGAAGAACTACATCTGAACGGTTTTGTGTTAGATAATTCAACTTATTATCAAAATAGAGAAAGAATCTCTTTTCCCTCGACTGACATAGTAAGTAATAGCTTTCAATCTGAACATTTACTTAATTTAAATGGACTAATTGGAGACTCTGAGTTTATAGATAAAAATAATTTCAAAATAGAATTCATAGATAAGTTGAATTCTAATAAGATAACCCCACTTTTTGAAATCATTAATGGGAGTGCCACTAATTTTGTCCCTAACATTATTACCGATTGTTGGATCAAATATTATCCATACTCTAGCAGAAATTACCCGAATAAATTTACATTGGTAATTAACTGGAATTTTGAAAATTCTCACCTAAAACCCTATGATGATTTGCTCATTTCATACAAAATAAACCAAGGAAAGAAGATTTATCCCGCCATTTTTGAAGATAATGAACAACAAGTAATTCCGATTGATTTTTGGAAATTTGATTATTCGACATTTGAATGGGTTCAGTATATCACTGAAGAAGTTAATCCCGTTAAACATTTGATATTGGAATTCTTGGATTTAGATAATGTCTGGAAACCTATTGAAAAAATTTCCATTCAATCCTCAGGAGATTTTGATCATCGCTTCTTTATGGGGGAAGGCGGATTTCAATTTCCATTAAATCAAAGAACATTTATGAGATTAGTTTATCTCCCCACTGTCTTAACAACTTATAACAATCAAGATACTTTTGTAGATTATTCAAATATCAATAGTGTCTATGATACAAATCACCCTGTCTCTGAGCTTTTCATTTTAATTGTTAAAGGAAAGAAGAGCAAGCTTTCCTTTATCCCTACTGATTTTTCTAAAGGACTGGATCGATGGGCTATTATCCCCGAAAGGAAATATGAGACAACTACAGATCCCTCTGAAGCATTACTTGAAGATGAAATGTACACATACCTTGATTTACATAGAACTATTACAGATAACTATGAGTTCCAATTTCAATTAATTGATGAAGAGGGTAATCCAATCCCGGATCAAATTATATTTTATGAAATTGGATGGAAACCAAAAGCAGGTTTAAACTATAAGCTAATCGATTGGAGGGGTGAGGAAGGAGAGTATTTGGATTCAGAATCGTTGGGTACTGGTTGGTTTATGGACCAAGGAGAAAAAGTGTATCGTGGACCGGGGATTATTGATCCCGATTATTCTCTTTCTCGTATGTTTACACGTCCAGAAGTGTGGGAGTACATTGATGTGGAAACGGGTAATAAAGAATATTATTCTTCCTATGAATATAATTATGTTATTTCAAATACAGATGGATTAATTTCATTTAATATCAGTTTTGACGAGAATTACATAGCAGACCATAATAAAATATTTGGGAATTCTCTATTTAGTAGCGGGAGTATTAACTTTGATTCATTAGACGATTATCGTTTATACATTAGAGTGTTTCATGCACCTATCATGGATATTGAAAATATGGCATTCCAAAACGCATCAAAAATATACTGCTCTACTGATAATAACGTCTTTGACCTTAGTAGAATCGATGAGTTAGATAATTATGATTTTGAGAAAACAAAGTTTTATAGTGGAAGTTATGCAACTGGGTTAATTACTCTTCACCCGGAAGACATTATGCTTGGTGTACCAGATCTCTTAATACATCAATTAGGCTCTGAACTTAATGAGTCTTTCTCATTTGAGGTGGAAGTTACTGAAGCAGATCCTCTTCCTGATACTGAATTGATGCCTATGAATAAATTAACTGATATTCTTGAAGATAAAGATCTAATTCCTGAATTTAATGCTCATTCCTACCTTATTAATCAGATGCCTATAGTTATGACTATTACAGATTTTTACGGAAAAAGTCCTTTTTATGAGGGTAATGTCGAATTTATACAGTATGTTGGGCAAGATGGAAAAGTCACCTTCAATGTAAGTGATTATTATCTGCAACAGCTTGATCCTGGCTTATATAAAATCAATTTGGTTAATGTTCCATCAGAATATACAAAAAATGCCTACCGCTTTTGTACCTTAGAGTCTAGAAGCAAAAATTGGCTTAAATTTGGAAAACCAGCTCTTACTCTTGATTTGCTTGATTGGTACAAGTTAGGGTGGAGTAATATTAACACCTCATCAAATAATATAATTTTAGATCATTTTGGGGCTGACGACAACTCAATTTTAATTCCCATCCAAGAAAATAATAAAACTTCATTATCTTTCAACTTTCTCGCATTGCTTTATGAAAGCATCATAAAGGGATCTTTCTATTTAGACGATTTAGTGCTTTCGGGGGATGTTAAAGACTTAAAACCGGTAATAGCTACGTTAACATTTACAACCGAAAATGGAGAATCTTATTTTGATAATGTTACAATTGATCCTAGCTCGAATAAGAGTCGATTCGATTTTGAAGTCAGTCTCCAACTAATTTATGCAATTCATGGCTATACAACATTTGACATTAAAATAGATTTTACATCCTCAGGTACTAATTCAAACCTATTACCGTATATCATATTTGATAAATTTGAATTAACTGCTGATGATAGAATCATACAAACAGTTGATAAGCCAATACTGACAAAAAAGGGGGATCTAAATATTATTAAAACGATTAATACAGCCCAATTTGCTCAAATTTTTACAGATAGGTTGGATCAGGAATACAATATTATCGATAACACTTGGTTAACTATCACGGTCGAAGGCTTTGGTAATTACAGTGACTTAGTAAGACTGTACAGGGATGATAATCGAGAATTACAATTTGAGAATGTACAAAATAATGAATGGTATTTCCAATCTCTCCCAGAAAATGATAGGAGATTAGTAGATTCTTTAGGATTACATCTCAATGTGTATAATCTTGAGCTACCTGAGTATCTTGAAGGAGAAATTAATATTTACGCTGGGAAAGACAAACATAATGATTCAGCATTGCTTGATACTAAGCATTTTTTTGTTGAGATTCAGCCAAGAGAGATGAAGTTCTACAATAACTATTATCCATTCAGCGGGGGTTCGATAATATCACCATTCTACTGCAATCTCTCTGCTAATTATCAGTATCAACTGGCTATGAATTATAGGTTGCAAGAAAAAGCCTTACTTATGACCACAATAGATATCGAACCTAAAGATATTCAGAATGATCATTTAACCTACAATTTTGGATATGATAAACCTATTCAAGATTATGACAATACCCCTGTAGTTGTTGCATACTTTTACAATGAAGCAAATGAAAAAATTGACATTCCCGAAGATTTTATTGTTTGCGACTTTTCCACCATTATCGTTAATAATATAAGCTCTATTTTTGAGTTAACTGACCTCAATTCTATAGAAATTTCGCTTATACCTGAACTACATAATAAGTATCAGCCATTCTACAATATTGATGTAAACTTGGCAGAGGATTCTGTTATCTTTACTAATTGGACTGTTGCGCAAGATCCTAAAAATAATCTCATTGCGAACTTTGAAGCCCCTTATTTCATTTACGATATTAATCCATATGAAATAATGAGTAAGGGAATGGTTAAACAGTTATATGCCATTTTAAATAACACTAATTATCTCACGTATTATTTAACAGAAGATTTAAATGATCCTATTAATGGATGGGCGGACTATGATACGTTAATTATGAAACTTGGCTTTTTGAACCTAGAAGTACTTGATTATCTAGAATTATCATTTTATTATGAAAATGGTGGGAAGCATCTTGTTGGGAGTGTTAATATTACTTTAGATATGATTGACACTGAATCTGGAACAATTAATATAAAATTGCCAAATTCATACGATTTTAGACATTTTACTGTCCGAAATAATGCTCATATAGTTTTTAAACCAATATTTTATAGCAGCACTGATTTTCAAGGAAATTTCTATGAAAACGGATACCCATATAATCAAATGGTAGAATGGAACTCCAATGATGTTGTAAATGGATTTTTGAATGTAGACTTAGATAGTCGAATAGTTACCGAGGATAGTACTGTCGTAGTTTTTAACGATTTAAGAGAGAATTTATACGAAGTTTCAGATGTCAGTACTGAGATAATAGAGTATGATAATGGGGAACCTACGAAAGGTTTCAGTATTACTCAGGATTGTATCTTACTTCCAGAAGTTTTTATGGATACATCAGGAAATACAATAAAGATGAGAGATGAGGATCTTTTATTCTTGAAGTATAATGCTTTACTAGAAAAAACCATAGGGATTACGGTCGAAGATATGATTCTTCAAAAAAAACCATACTTTTCCAATTATCTAACAGGTAATGAGGATGTTCCTTTTGCAGAAATCTCCTTGTTAGGATTAAACAATGATGGGATTAACTGGGATATCGATGATATATTTGAGAATAGAGATAAGCTTGTTGCTTGGGAAAGCCCATTAGATTTGACTCCCTTTGCATCTGTAGGTGAAAATACCTACAAACAACAGATTTATAATATCAGTTTTGAAGATATCGACTCAAATTTCAAAGTAATGGATAGTAATAACGTCGAAAACTCCTTCTTCACCGAAATAATGATAACTTCCAATGATCCTCGTTATGAAATTGTTGTAGATTCTGTTTTTCTCTTTGAATTTGAAAAAGACGCTACGCTCTATGATTCAACAATTTTTGATATTTATCCTAATAATCATATAGAATCATTCTATTTTGGTGATTATTCGGATATTTACAGTGAATCAATTTTGCTAGATACAAGCAGTTTTGAACCACTTTATCATAATGATAATACACAAGATGAAATGTCTTATTTCGATGTATTTGATAATGTTGGGAATTATTATTATTTTGAAAGCCAGTTAAATGGAAGAAAAGTCTCTTCTGGTATATATGATATTACATGGAACCCTTTCTACAGCGAGGATTATTATAACGCATATCAAAACCAAGATTCTGAATTAAAAAATCTCTATGAATTCTACAATCCTCATATAGATAAGTTTAGGCATCTTTATGTCTCTTGGGCAGATAATTATGCTTGGAACGAATGGCACACGATCGAGCAAGAAAATATAAATATCAGCTCATTAGAAGTTGAATTTGATTCTTATAATACAGACCTTGGAACTTATCAATCAATATTCTATGATCAGTCTTTAAATGAGTTTGAAGCTCGAAATATTGCTGTTGAGACAATTTATCCACATAATTTCAATGAGAGAACAGTCACCTTTGACTTGTCTCAAGACTATGGTAATGCTCAGGAACTCGATATTTTAATGATTAAGGGGTATTATTTCAACGAATCTGAGGAAATGTTTAGCCTTAATCTTGCACAAATAAAAACCGATAAAAAATCAATTCAGATTACAGCACCACCTGGGCTAAAATTAAATAATTTTGAAAAGATAATCGTATATCTTGAATTCACTAATGGGGCTAATTCGGATTATACACAGTTTAGGTTAATGCAAGAGGCAATTGATAATCATCCAGAAGCGCCAGTATGGACTAAAAATGATTCGGTTTATGTTAATTTTGAATATAATGACGTTGATTATTTTGTATTATTAGAAGATTTTGCTGTTGGCTCAGAAGATTCCTCATTTGAGTATTTTGAATATGTAAGAAATGATATGTTTATTACCAGGGAGAATTCCTTTATTAAGAGAAGTAAAGCACCAAATTTTCAGGATTTTAATAAAGTAGAAGACCCTAGCTCTGTATTAGAGCTTTATGATTATGATTTAGATGCAAATCATGAATTTGTTGTGCAAAAAGATGATCTTACCGGAGATGGTGTTTTTGATTCTTTTAAATATGGTGAAGTTAATCCAGCAGGTGAAATTACATTCCATACTCTAATCCAAGAAGCTGAATCAGTTAAAGTTTATAAAGATAAAACTATCAACACTCAAATTAGCGAGCAATATCAAATTAATTGGCAAAACATATGGCGTCAATATTATATCTATGCTCAAAAAATTAGTACTACACATACAACTTCATTCAATACTGTCTATTCAAGAGGGAAGTTAATCCAGAAGGATTTAAATGGCGATGGGAGTCCAGATAAAGAGGTCTTATTTAGAATGACAACTTCTATTACAGAATTAGTCACTGTAACAAATGAAACTACTCACTTACATTTTAAACCAACGATTCATAATCCCTTTGGTAGAGAGCATGATGGATATTTATCAGAATTGCGAAATTCCACTACAATTTTAGGAAAAAGCTCTATTTCATTTATGTTTAAAGATTTTCAGAATGAGGAGGTAAATAGTACTCGATACTATCTCGATGTTTTCCCAAATGAGTTATCGGAACAAGCTAATCTAGATAATTACCTCGTTTCAGCATCAACAGCATTAAACAATCAAGACTCAGAGGATGCTATCAACAAAGAAATTCCTCTGTTAGAAGGATTAATCTCATTATCACATGAACGGGATGGTATTCCTGCAGTATTTGATCAAATATCAGTATATGAGAATGGTACTTTCACCACCGAAAACATTTTAGCAGTTAATAGAAGCATTTCAATACCAGGAATATATAATCAAATTACGGGATTAGATTCTTCGGATGAAAAAACCGTAAGTGTAATCGAAGTAATACCTTCTGAAGGAGTATACTATGATATTAATACGAGATTTGGCCCAGAGAAAATCCCCGGGAAATACTATTATTTAGATGAGAATAATGACGGACAATTTTCTACGATACTTGTTTCGGATTCAAATGATAATATTATTGGTATAGGATTTGACAATGACCAGAATTCAATTTTTGAACCAAATAAAAGAGCACTTGTAGAAAAACATATCGTTCGCAGCTCTTCTCAAGGTTGGTTTGAGTTTGGGCTCCAAAGTTATACCAACCAAGAACTAATATACTTTCAGGATAAAGATAGTCATGACGGTTATTTTTTAGAGCCTACATTTACGGACTCTTATTTTGATATTTGGAAAATGCAATACACTGAGGGTACGAGTAAATTAATCAAAGAAGCAATGACAATTACTTCTAATCACTTTGTACAATCGGTTAAGGGGAGAATTCTTGAAGATATCAGTTGGCAAATACAAGCTCAGGCGACATCTGCTATCGTAGGGGGAATTCTGTCTGGCATTGTAACAGTTTTATCGGGAGGGACTGCTATTGCTCTATCAAAAGTACTTTATTATGCTGGACATTTCCTTACCTATGCTATTTGTAATGCAATTCATTCATATATAGAAGATAGAGATCAAGATTATTGGCTTCGCTCTCAAACATTCCATAATATTCATTATGAAGGAACAGAAAAACTTTCTGACAAATTAACTATGGATAACTATTATGGGGATATGATGACAGGAGTCTTATGGGGTAGCGGTGATGGAATTTACGCGCCTGTAAGGGTGGAAACAGATAAAAAATCATACGAAGGTCAGGTAATCCTTGCACCTCGGGGGGAGCTGAAAACTGATTTTAATATCTTCACCTTAGATATTTCCTACAAGGAATTACTTTTAAATTATCCATTACAAACACGTGGTTACTTTTCCTATTCAGATTTTAATGATCCACGCTTTATTTCATTCTTTTATAAAGAAAAGAGACAATTTGTTAGTGACGCATTCGGAAATATCAGAATAAAATCTGAAATTGTCCCCAGGAATGATAAGAATATGTATATGACAAATTCAATTATGTTTCTTGAAGATTCGATTCATAATATGACTCTTGATAATGAAGATACCCACTACGATTCTATCGTGCCTTATATGGTATATGGTGATGGAACGTTTGTTCCGATGCTGCAATTTGCCGATTCGCAAGGACAAGTACCTATCCCTGAATTTTATGATGAATATCCAATATTTGTCTCGCCTGAACATTACGCTGCATTACAAGATAATTTTTATTCAATATATAAAATCTATGATAGTAATTATGATACAGTTCAATTGATCCCTAAATCGAGTGCTCGTACCTTACATTCAGATGTAGTATCGTTCGATGTGTATCTTTGCGATTCAGAAGGAAACGAGAAATTTATTGGAAATTATAATAACTCCCAATTACATCAATCTTTTAGTTTTAACAAGAGTTCAGGGTCGATTTCATTCAATGTATTTACTCAAAACACTTTGAATTCGCTATTGGAAAATTATGAGGGAGTAGAGCCCTATATAGTCCTCGAATTTTACATCGAAAAATATCGATCAATCAATGACTTACGAGATCTTACAGAAGAAGAAGTAAATAAAATCGCCATCATGCAATCTGCTCATGCAGGTATTCTGGAATATATATATCAACATACGATTGCCACTAAAACACAGCAGAAATTGAGTGAATTAGCTTATACGGTACTCGTTACCACCGCGAGCATACTACCATTGGCAATAGGGGCTGGTTTTGCTAAGAGTTGGACAACCCTTCCAAAGATGATCGTAGGTGAAGTTCTAGAGGAAATTTTAATTGATCCTTGGGTTGAGGCTTATGTGTCAGGTTATGCTGATGAACATAGTTGGAGTAGGTTAGAAAAGGCCTTAGGTGTCAGTTTTGCTGAAAGCGGAAGAGAAACATTTGGAAGTTTTGTTAGCAGCGGTTTACGTTCGGTATTTTCAATTCAAACCTCTCAAAACTTGCAGACTCAGTCTCAGTCACAAGCTCAATCAGTACAATCAGCCCAACAATTGAAAAATGAGCGTGACTCTGCTGTAACACAAATCGTATCGCAGTTGGCATTATCCTCTCTCATGTTGTTTGCGGGAGCCATGTCACCCATATTATCCGTTTTCGGTTCATATACATCAAGTATCGGGATGGGTGTAATAAAATATGTTCAAAAGGTAAGCTATAAAAAAATTCTCGGTAAGGTTATTGACTCACGTTCCAAGGCTAATGTTCAGAACCTTATCACTATTTTAGGCTCCTCAAGGGAAATTTCTGATTCCCAGACTAGTATAATTAACCAAGAATTAAGCCCAACAATAACGAAAGAATTTAGTTCACTTACGAAAGAACAGAAAAGCTATGGTAAGTCTGAGAAATTATTACAAAAAACATATGAATGGGTAAAAACTCATAAAAAACAGATTGCGATGTATGCCGGACTTGCCGTAGGTGGTGTTTTTGTTTTTAAAGGAGTTGAATCCTTACTCAAGGGGTTAAATGAATTGTCGCGTAAAATGATACTAAGCACGACAATGCTCGGATTAGGTACTATAGGTATCCAAAAAACTCGTCATAAAATTATAAAACCCCAACCAGTTACTATAGATGATTTGCTTATTTCGGTAATTGAACAATATAAAAATAAAATTTCAAAATTCGTTAACAAGGAGATCAGCATTAATACGCGAACTAATACTGAATTGATGAAAATCCATTCAAATCGTAAGTTGTATAATTGGGCAGGAATAATCTATAAAATTACTTTAAAGAAGGACCCTCTTTCTGGTGATGATTTGTTTGCCCCTGGTTACGGGAGATATATAATTGGATACACTGGAAAATCAATTTTACAGAGATGGGATGGTTATTTATCAGATGCTATGACAAACAAGAGAACTGGAGCATTATATCAAATAATAAAATTATTGGTCAATCATCCACATAAATCTGTTGCAGATTATTTCAAGTTTGAAATCTTAGAAGTGGGATGGGATCTTAATCAAATAGCAGCGAGAGAAGATCATTGGATCAACCATTTTGATGCAAGGAATCCTGCAGTTGGTTTCAATATAATTGGAGGTGGATCTGGCTTTATAAGAATAAATCTTCCAATTGAAGGTTTAATTCGGTATATAGCAAAAGGGTATTGGGTGAAAGACATGCCTGCTCTTTTCATGAGAGATTACGGTATAAAAATTGGAGCAGGTGCAATTAGAAAGAGAATCTATGATTTCTACGGGAGTTTTGATAAAGCACAAAGACAATATCTAAAGCCTATTTTGGAACAGTTTATTAGATATGGTTTTCAAGCTAAAGATATTTATAAGAAATTTCCCGGATTTATATTGAATTCTCTTAAAAAGCCAACTGATAAGATTTCCTATCTGTGTACAAAATATTGGAATAAAAACTACATAACTCTTCGAAAAATATGGTTAAAAGAAGGAATCGATTATTATCTAAAGAGGGGTATGGGAGGTGCGCAAATGTTACCTTTTCTGCCAGGGACTACTGAAAGTACAATCAATAATTACATACAGATATATTATGGGTCTTTGGATAATGCTAGGTTAGTACTAATTAAACCAATATTGCAATATTTGTTAAAGAAAGGGTTGTCAGACCAACAAATTGTTAAGAAATTAGATTGGAGCGTAATATACATCAATTCTTATCCATTTATTGGGGTCGAGATTGTTCAATATTTCACGAAAAAGTTCTGGAATATAGAACCAGACATCGCACGATTGGAATTCCACGACCTACGTATAGGTCAATAAGTTGATTAGTTTGCAATTACCCTATTAAGATTTATAAGCCTCAAAAATTTATTTTTAATATAATAACAGAAAATCAGTGAAAAATAATATGGCAATTCTAAGCCCCACAATCATAGCTGGAGATCTACAGCAAGACATTGAGGATCGAATTGTTGACATCTGTGGTGTTGAATTTCATGATTATTTACATGACGATCGAATTCTTACTCAAGAAATATTTGAACAACATTTTGAAGAAATATTAGAATTTATAGAAAGTAGGAATAATTATATATATTATCAGGTTCTAGGGTATTTTATTCTTAAAACAGGCGCAACATTACCTTCTTATCTCAGAGATACCATAGATGAAAGTACTAATTGGGAATATGATAAAGAACAGAGATGGCCCAATCATTGGCTTAATTTAAGAAGATTTTATTTAAATGATCTGAGAAAAAAAATAAGAGCACATAAATCTGGAGTAAAAACTAACTTATTTAACTTAAAAATCTCAAGTGATGACGAACTTAGCACTTTATGTATTGGTCTTGACTCGCTTTTAACAAATGATTTGATTGGTCGCCATAAGGAGGTCACACACGTGAATCTTGATTACCAAGGTTTAAAAGAATTCCCAACTATGGTTTTTAGATTTGAGAATCTCACAAAATTAAGCATCGAAAACAATCAAATTATAACAATTCCTAGCGAAATCAATCAATTAAGAAACCTTCAAGAATTATATTTAGGATTCAATAAAATTGAGAGCATTCCTGAAACTATTAGCCACTTAAGGAAATTAAAAATTCTCTTTCTCGCTCGAAATAACTTAGAAACCCTTCCAGATTCAATTGGGGGTCTGGAGTCTCTCAAAGAAATATTTTTATTTGATAATTTAATTTGGAAGCTACCTGAGTCATTTCTCAAATTAAAAGGAAAATGTTTTGTAAACCTCGAAAACAATAGACTAAAAAATAATCCCTTTGCTATTGATTGGGATAGTATGATGCCTGATTTAGATTCAAAGTGATTCTCCAACAATTTAATCTTCTCTTTTGTGGGACTTTCCTCCTATTGGATTTTGTCAATCATAAAAAAGTAGTTAATCGCTTTATATTTTCAATATCATCCACATAGCAAAAAGATTGTGGAGGGTTAAAATTTGGAATGAATTCTTCAGGTTTAATAGGTTCCCGAAAAAATTTAAGTTCAGAAATTTTAATAGCTAAACCAGAATTTTTATCTTTGAAATATTTAAAAAATTCTACTTGATCAATCCCAGATTCATCCTTACATTTATTCCATAAACTTTTTGGATGATCTTCTAAAATCTCTTCAATTATAAATCTTGCAACAATTTTTTGAACTGGTGCACTTGAATAGATAAAGATTTTTTCCAATTTTTTTCGATTTTTAGCACTACAGAGAGATTTACGAAACTCATATTTTTTATTTCCATTTTTGATTTCTTCTACATATTTTGGTTTAATTGAAAGTAAAACGTTTATTAAGACCACCTAGTTTTTTTATTTTTTGGTAATCTTCGTGCTCAATTTTTGTAATTGACTGAGGAGGTCCACGAAGAATTTGAGCATTTAATAATTTTTTATATTTTATAGGTTTTTTAAAATAGAAATGGTGATTAAATAAAATCACAGTCGTTGATTTTTTTGAAATTTCTTCAATTTCAGCATAGGAGTATACTGTACGTTTACCAACGATTGAAAGAATTTCGGTGGGATCTTTCATGTTATACTTTATTTTTTCTATTACTCCTATAGATAATAAACTTCGGTCATCCTCAGAACGATAGAACAATAAGATATCACCATTTTTCATTTGTTTGGAAGTAGAGTGACTAAGATATGCTTTTTTAATGGTATTTCCTTCAATTATAAATTTTCCTGCATGTTCATATATCGTAGTCTGTCTTCTAGGAAAATCTGTGTAGAGACGATTAAAATATGAAGGTTGTATAGGTATAATATATTTTTTAACATCAATTCCGTCATATAGATTTGGATAGAATTTCTTTGATATTTCAATAGGAGTTAAATTTTGGATATCCTTTTTGACAAGCATTATTTTTTTTAAGAAGACATCTTCTGGATTGTCTGACCAATTATGTTTTAATATAGAAACTTTATTAAATCCATATTCTTCAATTAAATCGACTAAAAAATCATTTTCCTTTGTAAAATGAGTCATATATATTTCCTGTATATTATTTTTTATTGCTAATTCAAAAGATAGCTTTAAAAATAATTCACCAATTTTATGACCTACATAACTTACTTTCATAGTCGCTATTTTAATGCGAGATTTTTTCTCTAATGAAGGTTCGGATGGAATAATCTCGTCTTCAAATTTATAAATTAATAAAGCACCTATAGTCCCATTATTCCTTATATAAGCCCAACATTCTCGACCTTCCTGGGATTTCTTTACATACCAATTTTTAAAATCAGGATAATCTTCCCGAAGAGAATCAAAAATTGAATCATTCACGTTTAAATTAGCCATATTGGATTTAATAAGAGCCGGGGGTAAATGTACATCTTTTGGTAGTTCTTTCTTTAAAAGATCTAATGCTTCAATTACATTAAGAACTCTTTCTGATATATTTGTAATTTTCGCTTTTTTATGAATCCCTAAATCTTCCGTTATAAGAAAATTAACCGCATTGCTAAAAACAGCAAATAATAAGAAGTTATCAATAACATCGTTATCATTTTTTGGAGAACCAACAATATCTAAAAAATTTAAATCTTTTTTTGGATCTGGAGCTATTTTTAAAGTATTATATGTATTAAATTTCGATAACGTTATATTTCTACGTTGGTCATTTTTATCCCGCTTTATATCTCCAATAGATTTGGGATGTAGTAAAATTTTATAATCTAATTTTTGAATAATCTTCATTAAATCTTGTAGATCTTCTTGAATTACTTCGTTATTTTCCCTAAGAATAATTATATTTGTGTCTAATAATATTCTCATAAGAAATATCTTGAGATTCTTGATTATTTCTATATAAAGAAAACTTTTACCTTAATTCTCACTAATGGTAATATGATTATCATTTTGTTATTTAAATATTATGAGATTAATGAGTGTATTTAAAAGATTACTTTACTTGTCCAATGTTAGGATTTCGATAAAATTAAAAAAATAGAGAAAAAATTATAAAAATATAGTTTAAGATTACCTCCAGCAATATGTGGGAGAGTTACGTTAAAGAAAAACTTAATTCCAAATTTGAGGGGAGGGATTAAAAATTGAAAGTTGTCAATCTATAACTCTCAAACTGATTAAATAGGGTTTAACTCAACCAAAAAAATAGTAAGAATAAAAAATTTTAATTATTTTTTACTTAATTTCCACCAGCGATGTGTGGGAGTATTACGACCTCGCTCTTCTCATTTATGGTCGTCTCTGGGCTTGCCTTCTTTCCATCTACGAGTATCCCGAAGTATTTGTTCTCAAGGTTCAGCTCCTCAAGCAAGTCAGCCACCGTCATGGTTCTATCTGGCGTAAAGGTTTCATAAAGACCGGTATCTAATAATTCTTGTGTTTGTTTAATTTTATACCACCTTACTTTTTAATTAAATATATTATAATCTTGCTTATTTATATACTTATTTCTTACTTAATCAAGATATCAAGCATATTAAAACACACTATATTGATAAATGCAGACTAAAAACAGCACTAAATTTCGTCATATTCTATAAAATTTCGCAAATGATATGGGAAAAAATTTTGAAATTTAAGGATAAATTTGTGTCTAAGCATCTTTTTCATAGCTCTAATAATGATTAAGAATTCCAAATCTTTTAAGGATATAATCCCAAAGTTAAATCATTGTCACTTAGTAAAATCTAATTACTAACTTATTTTTTAGTGTTCTTTTGCATCATAAAAACTCAAGAAATAAGTTTTTAAGCTCTGAAAGTATATTGTATTATAAATTAGAGAAAATTTTTTACTCTCAAAAATTTGAATCAATAAAACGAGACTTATAAAATAATAATCAAGGTGAATTATAATTCCATTTATTCGAAAAACCTGTAAAATAAATGAAAATACATGGATGTTTGATTGTTTAATTTACAATATGAAAGAACAAATGGCTCTCTTTGTAATTGAAAATAATGGAAAAACTGTTTTAATTGACACAGGAACAAGTAGTGAAGTAGATAGTTTATTAAACTATCTTCAAAATATCGGTATCGATCACCTTGATTATATTTTTTCTACCCATGTTCACGTAGATCACATTGGAGGTGTAAAAAGATTATCCACTCAATTTCCTGAAGCAAAAATCGTGGTTTCAAAATTTTATCAGAAACTACCCGAAACAAAATTTGCAAAAAAAGAATCAGATTTAGCAGAATATCATGAATATTTGGTACAAAACCTAGAAAATAGGGTGATTTATGTAGGTGAAGGGGATATTATTAGTTTGGATGATTTAAAATTAGAAATTTATACTGCTCCAGGTCATACTCCCGAGCATATTGCAATTTTGGATAGGAAAAACATGAATTTATTCCCGGGGGATTCAATTGGGGGGCATCATCTAGGTTCAGGATTTTCTCGACCGACCGCATATCCTCCTTATTTTAATCACGAATCTTATTATAAAACTGTTAAGAAGTTATCCCAAATTGATAATATAAAATCTATAAGTTTAGCTCATTTTGGTGTGGCTACCGGTCCTGAAGTTCAAGAAGTATTTAAAATATCAGAAGGTGTATTCAAAGCTTACAAAGATACAGTAGTTGAAAGTTATCAGAAGAATAATGGCGATCTCAATTCAATAATAAATGCTCTTCTAGATAAATTTGGGCGTTCTCCAAACGAAATTAGGCATAATCGACCCGATTCCCTAATTTTCAGGACATTAGGTGGAATATCGATTGGTTTTATTAACGCGTTGGGTCTAAAGTCTAAATTTAGAGTAGATTCAAAATAATCAAAAATATTAATATTTTTAATATAACTATTAGGTAATTACAATGAAAATTACATTTTTAGGTACAGCAGGGAGTATTTTAACAGCAGAGAAAAGCTTTCCTTCAATTTTAATAGATGAAATCCTGCTTCTGGATTGCGGGGAAGGAACAACTCAAAAATTAATTCAAATTAATTCTATTGGTAAAGTTAAATCAATTTACCTAACTCATTTACATGCCGATCATTTTATGGGAATTTTTTCTCTCCTTTGGCATTACATACTCACAGCTCGAAAGGACGATTTAATAATATATGGACCTTTACATTCACAAGAAACGATAGAGAAAATTTTCGTTCTAACGAATTTTCCGGGAGGGCTTAAAGCACTACCTTTTAAGCTAGATTTTAGGGAATTGACTAACAAAAGTGATATACAAGAAATTCAAGGTGAATATAAAGTCAAATACGTAGGGATGGAACATCCTATACCAACAATTGCTTATCGTGTAGAGAATGACAGAAATTCGGTCTGTTATTCCGGGGATTCTAAACACAATCAAAACCTAATCAAATTAGCTAATAAAAGCGATATTTTTATTTGTGAATCTACATTTCCAGATAAATACACTAAATTTGCAGAAGAATATGGTCATTGTACACCCTCAGATGCAGCAAAAATGGCGAGAGACGCTGATTGTAAAAAATTGGTACTGGTCCATATCTCTCCATTTTTCAAAGAAGAGATTCCCATCACTGACATGAAAAAAATATATAATAAAGAAATATTGTTAGCTACTGATTTAATGACAATTGAGACCTAATAATTAGGAATGAGAAATTTAACTGGCTATATCAATATAATCTTTTAAGAATATTATCAAAATGACTGTCAAAAGAAAGGATTTTATCTCCTTTATACTTTTGATATAAATATATTAAGGAAGCATCAATAAAACTCAATAATCTCTTAGGGGTATTATATTTTTTTAGGTCATTAAATACTGTTTTATACTCATCTTGCATTAAATATTCAGTCTGAAAAAAATTGTCATCTCCCCAAAATAACTTATAAATCTTATCTAAATGAAAAAGATCACCATTAAATCTCGCAACTACTAGATTTACGGTTTCTTCTAAAACTAAATTATTTGTAAGTAAGGGTTGGGCTTCACTTTCTTTTAATTCAATAAAAAGTTCATAAGCTCTTAGAAAATTTTTATCTCTTTTAAAAGTAATTGCGAATAGAAAATTAGAATCAAGAATAATAGCTATGATGAATCACTCTCTTAATTATTGTCTTTTTAACCCGTATAACAATTCATCATCAGATTTATCTTGATGTGCTAAGGGAGCATCAATAGCACTATTTTTTAATCGATTTATTAATTCATCTGTAATTAGAGGATGGTTAATATTTTCTTTTATAAAATCCTCAAGTCGATTATATGTAAATTCAATACTTTTATCTAATATGTCTTGTTGAGACATTTTCCTCCCGATTTTTAATGTAATTTTAGCTTGTAATTTTTCTAAAAGACTTTTGTTATTCATTTTTACATTTGCCATATTTAAAAATAGAAAACTCTACTTTTTATATTTTTCTACTATTATAATTTTAAACCTTTTTTTTAATATTTGGGTGTTTAATAATATTAAAAATTCATAATTCTATGATGCCACTCATATCGGCTATTTCTCTGAAGGCTAGGCGAGAGTTTTCTAATAATGAATAAGTCAATTTTATCCATAAGTCTATCAAAAAATTTGATAATATCATTAGAATGTATAAGATTTAATTGTTCTTATTATTTATATTGTGAAATGGGTAGAATTCTAAATCTTGAGTTTAAAGAATAGAGAAAATTAAGTTTCAAATACCAAACTAAAAATTGCTAAATACATTTCATCCCAATTAATACATATATAGATAGATGATCTTGTTTTCATATAAAGTAAATTCTGATGTCACCGAAATTGATGGGGTATATCGATTTCAAATAGATTTTCCTTCTTCTATCGGGTTAAAATTTGTATGTATGTATCTTTTCAAAATCGATAATGCTCATTTTCTTATCGATGCTGGTTTCAATTTCCCTGATTGGAAGAAAACTTTCTTTTCTGAGCTTCAAAAATTAAATTTATCTATAAAAGACATTGATTACTTGATGATCACTCATGAGCATCCCGATCATTGTGGAATGATGGATGAAATTAAACAAGAAAACCCAGATATTCAAATATTAATGCACGAAATCACTCACGATTTAATGAAATGGATGACAGATCCTAAAAATGAAGAAGATATTCAAAATTCTCGCGATGAATTAATATCCCGTTCATTAAGCTACGGGATAACTAAAGAAGTGTCAAAAACAATGTTTGGATTTTCATCAAATATGTATAAAATGATATCCTATACGAAACCTGACAGGATTTTAAAAGATAATGATGAAATTCAATTTGATTCAACTAAATTAAAATTTGTCTGGACGCCAGGCCATTCTCTAGGCCATTTATGTGTCTTTAACGAAAGTACTCGTCATTTATTTGCGGGAGATCATATCCTTTCAAGAATAACTCCGAATATAGGTACTTCTATGATCAAACCTTCAATTGATAGAAGATTTGACTTCACGAATATTTTAGATCATTACTTAAAATCCTTAGATAAAATCGATAAGTTAGACTCAAAAATAGTTTTTCCCGGACATCAAGATGTCATATATAATCCTCATCAAAGAATTTTAGAGATGAAAAAGCATCATGAAACTAGGTTATCAGAAGTTTCAAAGATGATTGAAAATAAACCTTTAACACCTTACCAAATTTCACTGATTCATTTTGGAGAAGATCTTGATGGATTGAATAATCTTTTAGCTCTTAGCGAAATTCTAAGTCATCTAATTTATCTAGAGAATCAAGGAAAAATTAAGAGGATCGAAAAAAATAATTTAGTGTATTTTGTAAAAGAAGTTTAATAACAACTGTCCTTAGTTTGCCGTTAATCAAATGCTTGTAAAATAGTATCAAACCTTTCTTTCACACCTTGTTTGACGATTGGTTGTTTATGTGTGAAAATATGAAGTTTTTCCTCCTCAATAGCTTCGAACACAATATCAGCAACCTTATCTGGCATAAGTCCAGGAGACGCTTTTAAAAAGTCCTGCATTTGTTCTATTCTCCCTTCCTCTCCCTCAGGTTGGAGGAAATTACTTCTTTCGCCCTCAGGAAGTCGATTGAGTGCTGAGAGAAAAATATTTGTGAGTACTAACGCAGGACAGAGGACTGAAACCTTTATCTTAGGGGCGTTTTCTGCCAATTCTCGCGCTAACCTCTCTGTAAGAAATACGAGGGCATGTTTTGCTACTCCATAAGTTGCACCCCCAACACCATTTGATAATATTCCCTCAATTGACGATGTATTGACTACGTAACATTCTGTATCTTGCTTAATCATTATGGGAATAAATGTATGAATTCCGTATATCACCCCCCATAAATTTACGCCTAAAACAAACTCCCAATCTTTTAAGCTATATTCCCAAGTGAGGTTAGGGATGGCAACACCTGCATTGTTGAATAATAAATGCACTTCTCCAAAAGCTTCTATAGTTTTTTTTGCTAACATGTCAATATCACTAGCTTTTGAGACGTCGGTTAATACAGAGAAAACGGTGACTCCATCCCGTTTCAATTTTCTTTCAGTTCTCCTTAAACGCTTTTGATCAATATCAGCAATGACTACCTTCATTCCTTCTCTACCACATCGATAAGCAATCCCTTGTCCAATACCACTTGCAGCGCCTGTTATAACAGCTACTTTATCCTTAAAATCTTTCATAATATGTATTTTAATAAGAGAAAATAAAAAGCTTATTCTTATTTTAGCTATTTTTTTTGGATCAAAGAATTTTTGATCTTGTTTTATCAAGAACCTATAACTATAAATAGTCTTAAAAATAAAAAAAATACTAATAAGTAGTTCTCCTCAAAATAAAATCTAAAAGGAAGAGTTAAAAAATGAAAGCAGCCGTTTTTTATGGACCACGAGACGTTAAAGTAGAAGAAGTCGATAAACCTCAGATTCAAGATAATGAAATTCTTATAAAAGTAAAAGCATGTGGGATTTGTGGCTCAGATTTACATATGTATAAATTGAACCTTTTTTCTCCAATGCTCTGTCGACCCTTAAAAAAGGGGGGCATCCCGGGTCATGAATTTAGTGGTGAAATTGTGGAAGTTGGAAGCAAGGTCAAAGGTTTTAAGGAGGGAGATAAAGTTGTCGCACTTACCAATGGTGGTATGGCAGAATATATACCGGTTACCATTGTAGACGGTTTCAACGTTATAAAAATCCCTCCTGGTGTAAGCTACGAGGAAGCAGCAACACTTGAACCCATAGCCAATTCTTATCATGCGATGATGAAGTGTGAAATCCCTAAAGGTGCTAATGTTGTTATTTTTGGAGCAGGCGCAATAGGATTAGGTATAATTCAATGCCTAAAGGCGCTTGATGTACCTCTAAATAAAATTATAGTTATAGATTTATCAGATCACCGTTTAGACATCGCAAAGAAATTGGGTGCAGATGCAGTTATTAATGCCAAAGAAACTGATCCTCAAAAAAAAGTTATGGAACTTGTGGGAACCGACCCCCTTTCGCGGTTACCTATAATGCAGACTCCAAACGTTGATATAGTATATGATTGTGTAGGTTACATGAAAGAACATAAAGGACCCTTAGTTCTCCAGCAAGCTATAAATATGGTTCGTGAATTAACTGGAACAATCGTAATTCATGGAATATTTGAGGATACTATATCTTTAGAAATGCTCTTTGTGATTGGGAAAGAAGTTACAATTAAAGGATCATTCGCGTTTACTCGATTAGAACTTGAAAAAAGTTTAGAATTAATTCGGAATAAAAAAATTGATCGATCTTTAATAATCTCTCACGAATTTTCATTGGATGATGCTAAAGAAGCTTTTGAAACTCAATGTAATACGAATAAGTCAGTAAAGGTTTTAATAAAACCATAATTTTCCTAAAAAGAATTATTTTTTAGGTTTAAAGACCACTGAAGGTTTAATTTTGTCCGAACTCTTAAAACCCTCTGCTTCGTTGTTCGTTTGATATCTTCTTTTAATTTCCTCAAAAGGTCCGACATCTAAGGCATACACAGGGCAAGCTTCAACACAGATAGTCTGTTTTCCATCTTCTACCCTATCAACACATAAGTTACATTTTTCCATTTTAGCATTCTCTTCGGCCCCAAATTGAGGAGCATCCCAAGGGCATACATTCAAACACTTTGAACCACATTTAGTTTTCCCAATGCATAATTCTCGGTTTACTACGACTATTCCGTCAGATTCTCTTTTTATTATAGCATCAACAGGGCAAGCTTTTAAACAAGCAGGTTCCCCACAATGAAAGCATGAAGAAGGCAAAAACGCAAGGTAGAGGTCTGGAAATTTTCCTTTTTCTATTTCTTTAATCCTCATCCAATTTGCGGATCCCGCTTCAATATCATGCCAATCCTTGCAAGCAACGGCACATGTATAACATCCTATACATCTTGTTTGGTCAATATAAAAGCCATATTGAGTCATTTGATTTATTTTCCCCCGTTTGATTTTTCTATTTGAACTAAAGCACAGTTAGTAACTAAACCTCCTGCTGGGGATGTTCTATCAAGTGTTAACACATTAGCACATCCTCCTCTATCAACACCATTCTCATCTGGAGCATACCATGCACCTTGAGGAAGATCAACTACTCCTGGCATGATTCTCTCACTTACTCTAACAGGTATAATCATTTCTCCTCTATCGTTGAATACACGTACCAAATCTCCTGTTTTAATACCTCTAGGTTCTGCATCCGCGGTACTGATGAAGATTTCCTGAGTTACTAATTCGCGTAACCATGGTATATTATCAAATTGAGAATGAGATCTCCTAATAG
>LAZR01000420.1_pt1 | contig 36208 bp, 52 predicted proteins | sample 329461 | NCBI WGS metagenome assembly LAZR01 (sample SAMN03002196, study PRJNA259156) | marine sediment metagenome | biome: sea floor; feature: Hydrothermal impacted sediments; material: marine sediment; isolation source: Loki non-amplified sample from Loki's castle hydrothermal vent sediment ...
CATCGACTTTGAAATGTTGCAACCACCCCCCCCCCCCGGAGGTCCACATGATTTGCCCCAAGACCACATTTGACTGCATAAGCTGCGAGACCAAGTGCCTACTTGTTGAGCGAGAAATCCATGCAGACCCATTCCGGCGCGGTAAGGAAATGCGCACCTGCAACGCTGAACAGGAAACATTGGGCTTGGCCGCGCCAATTTTCAAATGCGCAAAGTGCGGGGCCGACACTCAGTTAGCTGCTGCCGATCCAGCCGAAACAGTATGCCCGGATTGCTGTGAGGATCACGAATACGGCCGTAACACAGACGCAGGCTGGCCAACCTGCGTCCACTGCAATCACTTTGCGCCAAACGATTACCATGACGAGAGCGGCCTAGATTGCGGCACTGGCGAGGTCTGCTGAGATGAACTGGTTTGCATCACATCGCCAAGAGTGGATAGCAGATATGTTGCGTGTCTACGGATTCATCAACAGATTTCATCTGGCGCGCAAATTTGGAATTTCGACCGCGCAAGCAGCGAATGACTTCAGGGCATTTCACGAGAACAATCCCGACGCGATGAAGTACGACGCGCGAAAGAAAATATACTATGCGACAGACGCCCCGAAGGCGCTGATCGACAACACCTAATAAATCCAAATAACCCCCGAAAGGATCAATGACATGACTTGGCGAGAAGACCTTGAAACAATGCGCCTGCAAAACATCGCACTCACCCATCATAAAACCATTCTGGGTTACACGCAGAACAGCACGCGCGCGGCGATTGCTGAAATGCGCGGCAGCAAAGGCCCGATGTCAGACGTGATGCACCAACGTGCGGACGAATGCGAGCAGGCGCTTAATGCGTTGCTAGATTTTCACAACAGTTAAGGACTGCCTGTTGCAGTCCATAAAACCCAAGAAAGGGACCACCATGCAGAACCCCAGCCCGGTAAACCTTATGACGCCAGAGGAAAGCCGCGCGCTTGGCTGGCAGGCTGAAAGCCGCGATGCCGATGGCCACCTTGCGACCCAGCACGCCCCCTTTGAAGATGATGCCAGCATTGCAGAGTACGTCCGCGAAGAAACAGAACGGGGCATGACGGTCACGATCTGGCCCAAATCCAAATAACCCAAATCGAAGGAATGTCCAAAATGCCACCATGGCTTCAAGCATCGTTTATCGGCTCTGGCTTCGGTCTTTTCGCCGTACTAATCAAATATTTTAGCGGGGTCTGATCCATGGCAGAAATCACACGCGGTCAACAACGAAAACTTGCTGAATACCTGAACGAAATTGCCGACGAAAAGCTGATAGGTTGTCCGCTTGGTCCCACTAATCCGATGGTAGCACAGCGCCTCGCCCTCGGCGCAGCTTATAGGCTAGTTGCCTCTGACATGCGTTCGCTATCCGACGGTGAAGACGCATGAATTGGTACGTTGAGCAGCGCCGCAACTGGATCTGCGAAATGCTCCAGATTTACGGATTCATCAACCGCAGCCACATCGTTGCGAAGTTTGGATGCAGCAGCCAATCAGCGGGTCACGATCTGACCAACGTGGCTGAGGAAAACCCTGACTGGGTAGCATACTGCCCGCGCCGAAAGGCTTACATCAACACTCAGACGCAAGCTGTCTGAAAAACCCACGGGAGGCACTAATGGGCATGAAATATAACTTAGTATCGCTCATGCGCGCCGGTGCCGAAGCGCTGGATCAAGCTAACAATGACGGCGGGCGGGCTATCTATTGCTTTCACTCGATCATTTACGAAACGATTATGCACCTACTCCGCCAAAATTTCCTTGATCGCGGCCTTGTCAGCGTTTGCCTGTTGCGCGCTGTTCAGGTGCTCAGTCGCTAGGATAGCCAGATCCCGATAGGTCGCGGGCTGGCGGGTCGAGATAGGGGTCGGTTCCAGCAGCTGCGCCGGGACAGACGGCTTTACCGGGACGTATTCAATTTTCGGGCTGCACATTCCGGCGGCCAAGAATAACGGCAAGGTCAGGATCAATCGGCGCATCGGCGCACTCCCCAAGTTGAAGGTTTCGAATAGCCTCGATCGTCGCGTTTGCCTCGATCGTCATCAGACTGGCGCGCGTGGCGCGCGCAGCAGCCACGTTAGCGGCAAGGCGCGACTGGTCGGCCTGCAACTGCATAGCCGCAAGACCTCGCGTGAGACGCCCGTTTTCGGCTGTCAGGTCGCTGACCGTTCCCGACTGCCACCACAGGGCACCAGCAAGTCCCAGACAGGCCAGCAGCGCGGCACACAGCGCCCAGAGGGTCATCTGGTTCACAACCCCCGGCTCCAGCGATCCTTTAGGATGGTCCAGTTACTGATAACGACGATCGTATAGATCGCGCAGAGCAACCAGATTGCCCAAAGCAAGTCCTCGACCCACAGTAGATAGGCCCCGCCAAGCGCCAGTGCCATCTTCACAAAGGGCCAAGCCTTGCCGGTACGCGCCATGATCCATGCCATCGCGGGGTTGGCCTCTGTGGCACCTGTTTTGAGCGTTTGCATGGTGGTCCAAACATCCGCGATTTGCAGGAGCAGGAACACGGCCGCTGTGGCAATCTCGATTGTTGAAAATTGGCCCATCATGCGCCTACACCTGACATGCAGACGTCATAGCCAGCCGACCTGCGGAGAGCCAACCCACGCACAACCAGACCACCTGACTTGTTGTAAAAGGTGTGACGATAGCAAGCATCGGCGAAGTCACCGCGGTTCGCGCTTTTTAACGCAGACGACTTCAGAACGGCAAATGGGCCCACGTTCCAAGACAGATCGGTGAATACCGCATCGACTTGAGGCGGCATATATTTGATCGTGACGCCTGAGCGATACTTGGTCCAATACAGGTCACGCATAATTCGGGACAACCCTGCCTCACATTGCTCGATCGTGCGCGTGTCACCCATCGCCACCCGCGTCCCGGTGAGGCTTGTTTCACCGTAGCAAATCGTGGGCAGGTCAGGCTCTGGAATTTTATCAAGGTAGGCTCGCACACAGATGCCTCGTGCGCTTCGCGAACATTTGAAGGTGGGTCCAGTCCCCTCCCATTGCTTCGTGAGCGGGATCGCATAAACAGCAGTTTCCTCCCATGCTGGAAGGCTTGAGCCTGACTGGAAGGAGGTGCCAACTTTTGTTGCTGGAACATCCCCCATCGCAAAGGCCGGTGCAGACACAAGCCAAAGCAAAGCCGCCGTGATAACAGCGCTGATCGCCGCCAGTTTCAAGGTGCGCAGAATACTTGGCAGGGTTTGGTCGATGAACCAGCCAATAATGCCGAAGACGATCAGGAACAGCATCACGTAACCCACGTGATAAGGGTCGATTACGTCGCCAGTGATTGCGAGATATTGCTCAGGTCCGTATAAAACCAATGCGATCAAGATCAACGTGCAAATGCTGTAAGCTCGCATCTTAGATCTCGCGTTAGGGATAAACTTCATTTCATTCTCCAATGCAAAAAACCCCGCAGGCGGGGCATGGTGGGTTAAGTTTTGAGGGGCGTTAGTTCAGGGGACGCGGGCCTTCGATGATCTCAAAGGCTGCGGTGCTGGTCTGGTCGAACACGGTTTTGCCGTCGCATGTGTACGCAAGGATGAGATAAACCGTGACCCGACCTGGTCGAAGGTTTGGCGGTGGCGTGTATCCGGGCCGCAAAGGCGTCGGGTCATCTCTGATTTGACGGGCAGCTTCACGTCGCAAACCGGGCGTAGGTATATTCAGCATGTCGGTGAATATCGGCTGTGAGTATTGCAGCACACAGTTCAGTCCAAGACGGGTGCGTTCTGCCACCATGTTGAAGACGATATTCTCGCCCTCATAGACTGGCTCTGACACATAGGTCAGGCCAGGCACCTCTCGGATCACCCTGTCCTCGCCCTGCACCACCGCCATTTTTTGTTGTAGCTCAGCAATGCTATTTTGCATCCTGCTCCACTGATCCAGAAACGATGCGACCGGACCATAGGTGAAGGCCCAGATGACAGTGCAAAAACTTACGATTATGCTGATCGACCCAAGCACTTTCGCAAGCTCAACTATTCGCCCCGCAAGGCTGTGGGGAAATTCGTCAGATGTCATGGGCTATTATCCGAATTTTGGGATGTTAGGACAGGGGCATGGAACGCACTTTGGCAGCATTTGTGTCAAAGATCGCCGAACACTACAATTTGCGCGTTAACCGGGTCGGCTTGGGTTTGTGTTCCGCCGTTCTGCGTATACGTCTCAAGGCGGTAAGCGTTATGCACTGTGATAGCTGTCGCAGATGCCGGAATCGCTTTTGCAAGATCAGTGGACAGAACGATTGAACCGCCGCCCGAAACATCTGCATCGCCGGTAGTTACCGAATAGACCTTATCGTCGCCAGCGAATGATATCTTATCGCCAGCCAGTATTGCGCCCGAACCAGCAGCGGCCAGGGTGATTGTCGGGGCACCTGTGTCACCGATGGCATAGCCGGTGGCGTCGGTTGTCGCTTCAATCGCCGTGCCGTTATACTGGGTGATGAAGTAGTTCCCCGGCGTGCGCGAGAGGTGTTCGACTGAGACCGATAGCGTTGGGAAGTTAGCTACCCTGCGCGGCAACCTGATCACATAATCACCAACAGCAACACCGCTCGGTGTGCGCTCGACAGTAACACCAGGGGAACCCCCACGCTTTGATGCAGCGCCTAGAAAGTGGATGCGCAACTGCCCGTTGTTAATGTCGAAACTATTGACGCCTTCCTCGATTATCGCGCCTGGGCCGTAGCAGTCTGTGATAATCAGGTTGTAGGGCGTTAGGTCTAGGCTGTCATAACGCTGCACTATTCCGTATGATCCGGGGCAGTACATATTTTTGATGTAGTTCTTGCCGCTGTTTGGCCCTTCGTAATTGTAAGCAAAACAATCAAGGTGGCCACCGTCAAGCACAATGCCTTTGCTATTCTCGAAGAATATCGCCCCTAATGCACCGCCGTTGCCGTATAGATGACAGCCCTCAAAGCTATGACCGTTGATCACGCCTTTTGCGTGAATGTTGTATACTGTGGCATGGTTTATGTTCACTGCTGAAAATATTCCGTGAAGATGGTTGTCCACAACCCCACCAGCCGACAGAAACACATTTACATTATTATCAACGATATTGCCGCCGCTGACTGTATGATTACCTGCGGACATTCTAAAACCGACAAAATTGCCGGATGAATCAGGGATTGACCAGTTTACATACTCACCGCCCGAACCTGCGTCAGCACGTAGACCGATTGCACATTCATGCGCAGATGCCGCGATAATCTGCCCTTTATCGCCGCGTAGCGTCCCGTTAAGTGTGCCCCCGGCAGTGTATATTCCATGGCCCGCAAATTTGGTCGCCTTCGGACTATTAACAACATACCGTGCGCAGTTCTGAAGATAGAGACCCCAGCCAAGCGATAATGGTTCGCCTTCGTGTGTTGCACCCAAGAATAGTGCCGATGTAGGAGCTTCGGTAAGTGTGCCGACGAACTCAGGCCGGTTGATGCGAAAGTTGCTTACACCAATTGCAGAGAATAAACGTTCACCGGAGGTTGCCTGCTTAACCTTAGCGCCAGCCTGAAACGTGATGTTGTGCCCGTCACGAATAGACAATGCACCGCAAAAATACTCCGCAACCTGAAAAGGGATTGTGATGTTCAAGTGGTTGGCAAATAGCGCCGTGAATGCTGCGGCGTTTGGTGTTCCGTAGTGTTGCGGCTTTGCTTGATCATCTGCAATCACGACCTTTAGGCCGCCAGCCGTCGTAAAATGCTCCCCAGACGCAACAATAGTGAACCCACCAGCGCCTCGCACTGTGAGCGACAGTCCGATATCCAATGGGCGAACATCTGCATTGAACTTCGCCCAATCCGCATAGACTGTCCGCGTGCTTATTAACCGTCCCGCGCCCATGCCGGTTGCGGTAACGACCAACGCACCGTCTGCGGTCAGGGTGCTTGCTGCAACGTATGTGAAGTCTTCGCGTTCGCTGTTTTCGCCGCTGGTTACGGCATAGGTGACCCCATCAATTAGGGAGGTGGATGCCGCAGCAGCAGTGATGGATGCAAACTCACGCCGATCAAGCTGTGAATAATCACCTCTGAACCAATTAGCCGCAAATATCGCAGTTGACGCGTTGACAACCGACGACACGAGCCAATCACCCTTAACAAATGCTTGTCCGTCGACCGTTCCTGCAACCGATACTATCCAGAAGTCACCCTTCGCTGAGCCAGATGGAAATGCGCCGCTTGATGCATCCCAATTGCCCCTCGGGTTAAGCCCACTGACACCCGCGCCAACTTCTGTATAAATCGAAGAAAGAGCGGCGTTCACGTTGTCTTCAAGCACTTGCTTAGTCGTCGCTTTTGGGGCCGTCCCAGTCGTGGGAAGGCTAAATACTGGAAGGCTCATTTGATTTTCCTTATGGGTCTGTTGTCGCTGAAACGCTGGCGGTGAATGCCGAAGCGCTGTTGTAATCACCACGCGAACGCGCGAAATAATATCGGGTTACAGAAGTGCCGAGACTGCTTTCAGTAATGCTGACAATTGTGTTTTGGCTGGTGTAAATGGCAGTGCCGATCAGGCTGGCTGCTCCACTGTCGTTTGTGTTGCTGCCGTAGAATTCAATCGCTCTAAAGTCGGCGTCATTTGGCGTTCTAAAGCTGACTGTGATTTGACCAGCCCCACCGACAGCCGCGCCTTCAATGGGGATATCAATTGTGATATTAACCACAGGCGTGACGCCCGTGATTTCTACCCACCCAGACGTGCCATTTGGACCAATAGCCCGGACGCGTATTTCGTAAGTTTGACCGGGAGTGCCCGTCAGATAGTCAAAGACCTTTCCTGATCCATCACGCACTTCCTGACCTATCAAATTACCCGACTGGTAATCGCCAGCAGTTTCACGGTACTGCCACTCATAGGCCGTAATACTTGACGTGGATGGATCGAAGGCGAACCGAATGCGAGGGATAATACCGCCTCCGGTACTTAGATTGACCGCATCGCCAGTTGTGACGCTGATTGAGCCTGGGCTTGCCGTTCCTGTGCGGGTGCTGTCATAGGTGACGTTGAAGACTTCCTCTTCGTCAGTCGCTGGGGTCCAATCGTATATCGTCGCATCGTGCTTAACCAATGAAGCGGGCATGCGCATGGCAACTTCGCCGCTTTCGCCGATAGGGTCAAAACCGGGGTGGATGCCTTCAATCTCATAAACACCGTTTAGGGCATCATAGGGCGCTGGTAATGCGATGGCGGCTGTGGCGCCGCCTACCAAGTTAAACGCTTCAGGTGGCAACGTCCCGCCCTGAATGCGCTCCTGTCTGCGCAGCCGCAGTCCCGTGATCTTGCGAACCCGCATTGCTTGGGTTGCTGAGGGGCAAAACGGCAGATCCATCGTTTTGACCGCAGATACACCACCATCAGAATCCAGTGCGCCCGGTATATCCAATGGCGTTAGTTCCGCAGTCTCAAACCCTCGCGCCGGCGATAAATAAGTGACGCGAAGTTGGTTAACCAATTCTGACCCCGGCAGCATGTCGGGGAATTCAAAGCTATCACCTAGAAGGTAGGTAAGTGTCTCTGTCGGTGCGCGATACACGCCAGCCGCATAGCCCAACTTTCCGCCAATGCGAATAAAATCAGCCGCACCGCTCATCATCATCGGGTTAAGCTGGTCTTCGATTTCACCATCGCTAAAAACGAGCGTACCAGCACAGGTATAACGCGCCTCGCTGCCACCAGAATTGAGCGCTACGACTTCATCACAAGCGTTGGGTCCGTCCAGATCGAAAGATGCGTGAATCTGTCCAGACTGATAGCCGCGAATTGGGTTGTTCATCAAAGCATCGCGACAACATAGAGCATGGTTTTCAGACCATGCCGTCGTGCCGGTGCGCGGGTCTTCGATCAGCGACCATTGCCCTTCGACCTCAACCAATGGGGGCGTAGAAGGCCAACGCTCTTGCCGCTCACCAGATGCACCGGCATCTAGCTTAAGCCAGATCATCGTGCGGCCCTTCCATGCATCTGTCGTTTTCCACAAGTGCTCGGCCGTGCCGCCAACATACGCCGCGTCTGTGGTGAACTCAGTCGGCGGTGCCGTATGATCGCCCCGGCTGACCCATACGTTAACATGGTTCAAAAAAGGCGCTTCTGTTGCGGTTGCCCCTGCCCCTGTCAGATCGAACGCATTGCCCGTCAAAACGACTTCGCGCTTATCAAGATACAGCGTGAAGGTAGATAGATCGGATGCCCGAGAATTAAGCAGCCATGCACCATATATTTTCGCACCATTAACCGGCGTACCAACCGGCGTTCCTGTTGCGCGACACTCCCCATATACGAACCGATATGCCGGGGCCGTGGTAGGCTGTGCTAAATCACGTGCCACGTCTTGGGCTTTAGGCTTCTTTCCAAATATCGCAGAAATTGCGCTGTTAATTAGGAAGGAAGCACCGAATTTTACTACACTAGAAGCAATAGTTGCCGATGTCGCAGCGCTAAAGCCTAGAGCCGTTGCAACTGATGATATGCCAGATGTAATCGACGCGACCAGTGGGGCTAGAAACGGCATGTCCAAGCCCCCAAAATATTGGCCTTTGTGATAATCATTCCGGTTTCCGTCTTACTGGCGTATTCGCCGGGTTTTACACAGATCGCCAAAGCCGCGGCGAACGTATCTGCGCTGGTAATCAGGGCTAAATCACCCGCTGTGGGTTTAGTGGTTCTGGGCAGGTCGAACGTCGCCTCGCACCATGCGAGGTAGCCGCCTGCCCGCTTTAGTATTCGCGCTGCGCCTAGCGCAGTGCTGTAGGCATCAACACCGCCCTCAAGGGGGTCGGTGCCGTGCAATGCGTCGAAGGCCACGCAAGCCGCCGTACAGTCGCGCCTAAGTCGCCACGCGAACGGTTGGCGCAAGTAATTAAGGGCGGCGTCGAAAGCCGCCCGTTCTGTTATTCGGGCCACTGCTGAGGGTTGAACTTTAACTTATTGGCGTTCTGGACGTGCCGACCCGCCGTATCTCCCGGATATTTGGCAATCTGGTCTTCGTAACTATGGGTGATGGACGCCGACGCCCGCGCCGATGGTCCCACGCCAAGGCCAAGGACCATATCATGAGCCAAGCCACCGTCTGCCCGCGTCAACATCCCCGTCCGGCTGTCGAAGTACCCATTGAATAGCTCAACCGGGTCAGCTTTCAGGATGTTGCCGCCCCCTTTCGTGGTTGTCGCAAACCACACCGTAAGGTTGCGGTTTCGAATGATCTTGCCGCGTTCCGCAAGCATGTTTTCAACTGTAGCGGCAACACGAACAGTTGCCTCAGATGTTGCCAGTCCACCCGCCTCTTGGGGTGCCGAGAACTGCACGAGCTTTCCAGCACCGAGCCATGTATAGCCACCCCAAGACAGATTACCCGCGCCGGTATGAATGCGGATTTCCTCCCCCGGCCAATCGGCATATGTTAACAGAACCGGGTGAAAATGGCCCTTGAGGTCATTAATCAGGGCAGTTGTTGCACCGCGCGTTAGGCCCATGGGTCTATCTCTGTCCAGCCGTCTGAATATTCATCAACGAACACTTCTCGAAAGTCCCATTGATAGCCAAAGGTTCCTGTCACGCCCTGCACCGAACGGGGGACACCCTGGGCCTCAAATACAATGCTTTCTGCATGCCCAATGCTGACAAGCCCCGAGAGCGTGAAAGCCGTTGCCTTATCTGTGCGTATCGTCGCAACCCCATCGACATTTGAACGGATAACAGTCAGGATGTATGCGGTTTCTGTTGCCCCTGTGGTGTCTGTTACACTGATCAGCTCGGATGGCCGCGCAACAATGCGCGATGGTGGCAAGCCGGAAACCGTCAGTGCGTACCAAGCGCCATCGGCCGCAGGTACGCCAGATAACGCATAGGCACCGTCGCCCCAAAGCAGTGTTGCCGAACCCTCAGTCCACAACAACTCTGTGCCGTCGTCCGTCCATTCAAGCACGTTATTCCGCAAGTCATAGCCGCCCCGGTAAGGGTACCAAAGCGTAGAACACGCTTCAATTCGCGTAAGGTTGGGGCGTCCAGCCCAAAGCCGGTTCAGCATCCGCACATAGCCAGCGCCCGCTTGCTGTTTACCGATGCCGGTTATATTTGCAGTCGCTACGCGCCGCGCCCGTTGCGCCGATGACGTGCGGGGCCTGCCCTCGATCAGGCCTACCGAACGCGACTGAGGGTAGACCTCGTCCAGTTCCCAGCCCGTCAGGTCAAAGGGTGGCCATGCGATAACGTCTGTCATTATGGCGACCACGCCTTCGATGACCTTTGACTATTTTTGACCGCCTTAGAGGACAAAGAAATAGTGACCTTCTGCGCGTCTCTGACGTACTTCAGGACCCAGAAAACAATGGCAATCTGACCGATAAAGAGTAGGGCCTGAATTGCGAATAAAGCTGATAAGATCATGGTGACCACCCCGATTTGCTGTTCTTAAAGGATCGCTGCGAAGCGTTGACTGATTGCCCGACAATTCTGGGGGCCGCGTTCTGCACTACGCCGCCGCTGATCTGCTCGACCTTGGCTTGCCAGTTGCCATCATCATCGACGTACACGCGCACGTCCATTTGACCACCGCCGCTCTGCATCGCAGCCGCCGTTGCTCTGGTCGATGTGACCATAGCGGGGCCGCGCACGATTTCGGGACCGTTCTCGCCCGCAATACCGAACTTGCCAGAGGGAATTTTGCCGCCCTTGTCGAACATGCCAGCGAAGACACCGCCAAGCAGGCCGCCAAAGCCGCCGCCCGACTTGCCGCCGCCGCCCGCGAACATGCCCTCACCAAACAGCAGATATTCAAGCGCAGCCCGCTTGATACTGTTCGTAAATGCGTCCATGGCATTTGCGCCGCCCATCGCCGCGTCGATCACGCTATCCTTGAACTCGCCTTGGATCTTCTCCATTGCCGCGATCTTGTCGCGGGCCAGGTCATATTCCTCGGCCAGCTTGCCAACAGCCGCCGATTCCTCGTCGATCTTTGCAGCCAGTTCATCGGTGAGGTCTAGGCCACGCTTTTTCGCTTCGTCTAGCAACTTATGCTTTACGGTTAACGCTGCGATTTCGCCCTTGGATTTGCCGAGAAGCGACACTTGCAGGCGCAGCTTATCCAGTTCGTCTTGGGAGATTGAGAAAAACGGTTCTTCCTCACGCCCGCCGCGACCTTTCTTTCCCCTGCCGCCTTTCGTTCCCTTGGTGCCGCTTTTGCCCTTGGTCTTCTTTGGCTCCCACGGCTTCCATGATGTATCGTAACCCTGATCCCAGACCGTCCCGCGCGTGTTGTTCGGGTTGCGAGGGTCTTCGGCATCAAGCCCGTTATTGTTGACCTCGTTTGCCCGTGTTTCCGCCGCCCGTGCAGCAGCCAGCTTTTGAGCAATACCAAGAGAAATACCAAGGTTTGAGGCCAGCCGAGCCGCCTCGTCAGCACCCGCGCCAATATTAGACGCCATATCCACCTTTGCTAGATTGAGGGCCTGAATTGTGGCTTCTAGCAATTGTTCATAGAACGCCTTACCCTCGTCGCTGGCATTCTCAAGGTTTTCAGTTGCGCCGATAATGTAATCGGCAAGCGTTGCCATCGCGTCGGCTTGCTCTTGTGGGCCTTTTGCCTGACCAATAGCGGCAAACTGTGCGACCACTTCACTGGCCTGCTCTGCCGTAATGCCGAGTTCTTCACCCAGATTGTCAATATTGCGAGATACGCTTTTCAGGTCAGAAAGGCGCTCATTCAATTCGCCCAATTCGCGACTGGCTGCGGCAAACTGGCTGTCAGACATCTCAGAGGGTCGGTTGAGTTGGTCAATCTGGCCTTGGATTTCGGCAATCGTCTGCCCAAGCTCACGCACTTGCTCCGGCGTGAAACCGAACACACCTTCGACGCCAAGCTCGCCCGCGATACCCCGCGCTGCGCTATCCAGTGCGCTAGACGCCCTGATTGCGGCAATCTTGCGGTTAATCTCGAATATCTTTTCGGCTTCGCTGGCAAGTGCGCCGAACTCCGCCACCATATCAACGCCAGACAACGATTCCGCAGCCTGCACCGCTTGGATGCTTTCCTTCAGTGCCTTCAACTGATCGTCCAGAGATGCTGCTGCCTCACCCGTGGCAAGGAAATAGCCCGCCAGTGGCGCACCCACGGCCAGCACAGCGCCGAGAACCGCGCCCATTGGGCCGAATATGCCAAGAAGCTGGGAACCCTGCTGTGTGAATGCTGTAAGCGCTGACGTGCCGCCCTGAACCTGAACCGCGAAGTCGCCTACCTGATAGCCACCCTGCTGGAAGATGTGACGGTTCCGCGTCATAAATCCCGTTTGCGCGGCAACACTGCTGTTCATCGCAATAACCGAGCCGCGTGCGCCGTTTACTCTGGCAACCGTCTGGTCGTACTGGCGCTGCAAAAGGCTCAGACCCTTGGCGTGCTGTGCCGCATCAATCGTACCAGCCTCAAGAGCGGCATTAACGCGCAACTGCTCTTTAGTCAGTCGAGTCTCAGCAGCCGCCAAAGGGTTAAACTTGCGCTCAAGCCGATCAATCAATGCGCCCGCTGACTTGGCTTTGCGTTCAAATTCCTGCTGCTGCAATTCAAGCAGGATCGCAATGCGTTCGGTTGGTTCAGCCATGCTTTGCCTTCAATTCTTCGAACTGCTCCCATGTTGGCGGGGCAGTCGTTTCGCTTGCGTGTGATTCATTCCACCCCTCAACAAAGAGGGACCAATCGGCGGGTGTCATTTGCCGCCAATCGGACATGCTTAAGCCTGCGCTGATGGCGCTTTTGATTTTAGCTTGCGCTTCGTACTTGTCCGGACGCTCGGTGCGGACGACCCAACTAAATCGTCGGCTTTTTTTTTACCAGCGTCAGGCGGGATGAAAGCAGCCAAGAGAAGGTCTTGCGCCATCGACCTAATTCTGTGGTTTTCGCTTGGGGGTAGATCGTCGATCAACTTGTCCGCAGACTTGTCATTCAAACCGCCGCCGACCAACCCTAAAGCTAGCAAGTCGCGGCAATGCCGCGCTTGCGGTTCGCCACGGCCTAACAATTGGTCAAGCATCGCAAATATGCCCAAGCCGTGCTGACGTTCAAAGCGCTCAATCTCACCATTGCGCAGAACAAGCGGGCGACCTTCGCCGCCCAATTGTTCAAGCGTGCCCCCCGCAGGGGCGTCTGCTGTGATAGGCATTATACAGCAGCAGTGAAGGTAACAGCACCCGACGACGCCAAGCTAAAGGAGTACGTTGCCGCGCCCTCTTGTTCACCGCCGTATTCTGTACTGTTCACATGGAACGCGCCTGCAAAGGTGCCGAGATCTGGAACAATCACTTCGAAGTTGCCGATAGCGTCTGCGGTGTCAACAGCGCCAGATCCGTATGCGATCGCAATGAATCGATCCAGCGTAGTGCCGCCCTCGAACACCCCATTGCCGGACACCTCGACAGACCGCATCCCGGTCATGAGTTCCTGCCAGAGCTGCCCACCAGGGGCGGTGCAGTCTTGGGTGGTAACGTCAAAGCTGTTGTTGTTCACAGTAAGGGTTTTAGATTGTAGGCCGCAAAGAGTAGAAAACAGCTCAGTTGCAGCGCCATCACCGATCTTAACTAGCAGCAGTTTGCCTTGTTGCTTTGCCATGGGTAGGCTCCTTTTGTGGGTATCAATTGCTTGCCCAGAGCGGGTTTAAGGGCTTACCCTCGCGCATTATGCACAAAGGAAATTCTATGAAATACACAGCTGTTGCCGCGCTATTGGCCGCATCGGGTTTAGCCGGGTGCGAAAGCCAAGAAGATAGGTTGGTGACAGGCTGTCATGAGGCCATACAGAAACGCCTCAAATCGCCGTCCAGCTTCTCAGAGATTGAACGATTCAAGGTCAGGTCCGAACCTTACACCCACTCCCGCATTGCCCATAAAACTGACAGATACAAACCCGTCACCGATAAGAGGCGGCGCGAGTTGCGTGAATCCTTAATTGCCATGTCAAAGCGCATGGAGGAAACTGGTGAATACACAATCTCCGAATTTCAGGTCACTTACGAGGCCAAGAACAGTTTCGGGGTTGACCTCCGATCAGCTGTAACCTGCCTGATTGTGCACCCTGTTGATACAGGGGCGAAGTGGAAGCCCAATGTTTACATTAACGGTCAGAGCCATATGTCCTGGTTGATCAGTCAGATTTAGCCATCCAGCAGCGTCGTGAACGCCACGATGGCCGTATAACTCTCCCCATCGCTGTCTTGCGCGACCGTTTGGGTCTGCCAGTGAACCTGAACAGACGTGAAGCCGGTGACCGTCAACGCGGCATTATCTAGCGTGGCTACGATAGCTTCTGCGCATCTGGTAGCCTCTATACGCCCAGACGTTACGGGGCGGCTGTGCGCCTCAATTCCGAACGTCAGGGACGCAGCTGCTTTGCCATCAGTTCGAACCGGGCGCGGTTCAATCCCGCCTATGCGGATATATGGCCGCGCTGCGCTTTGCGGTGGTTGGTCGTAAACCCGTGTCTCAACAAGCGCCATTACGGTTGCGTTGCTCTTGAGCGCTGCGACAAGTGCCTTCTGCAAGGCTAGTGCGTAACCGTCAGCCATCAACTCACCGCCTTAATTGCTTTCTTGATCGCCTTGCGATTCCGCGCAACTCGCTTTTTCTTCGTCGCCGCAAGTGCAGGGTTCACGAATGGACGCGGCCCGCGCTTGCCCTCGATAACCTTAGCTTTCGGCCCGAAGTCGATTAGTTGGGAACCATCCTCGCCGGGTATGTTGCGGATCAGCGCGCGGTTCGTGCCGGTTTTCTCGGGGATAAGCACCTTCGCCAGATCTACAATCATTTCCGCGTTGTCACGGTTCGCCGCCTCAAATTGTGCTTCTACTTCGGGCGTTACCCTGTTGAGCATGGACTTTGTTGCCGTGAACCCGGATTTCTTCATTGCGCACCGCCCGCTTCAACCAGAAGATCCAGCATCGCGCCCTTGTCGTCAGCCTGCGCAATGCCGCGAATGTTCCATGTTTCACCACGCGCCACAGCCTGATCAGCTTCGGTCAATCCGTTCGATTGCGAGCTGGCACGAATGCGAATTGTCGCCGTGCGTGTGTTCTCGACCGACCCCGCCGCTACCCGTTCTTTGCCCGTGGTTTCGCGTACGTTGCCCCAGACTGTGAACAGTGGTGCAAACTCCCCTGTCACATTGCCATATCCGTCTGGAACGGTTGCCTGACGGTTGAATGCCACCCGGTGCCTAAGTCTACCCGCCCTCACAGAAGCACCCGCCATCTGGCCAACAAGGCATTAACGGCCATGGGCAAATCTACTACCGACATCCCTACAACGGTGGCTTCCCGATTTTCATACCAATTCCCTACAATCATTTGAATTGCCACCTTGATGGATTCTGGAATTTCAGCTGCCGCTCCGAAACCTGCACTTAGTGTGATCCCGATCGGGTAACGTGAAGCGTTCAATTTAGGGAACGAAAATCCATCAACCCATTCGAGGATACTCCGGGCTGAAGGATTGTTTATCAGAATAATATCTGAGCCTGCTATCGTAGTCTCGATACCCGCTTCATTATTGTATTTAACCAAGACAGTTTGGATTGGCTCGATCGGGAGCACCAGATAAATTGGCCACTCATCCAGCTCGATCAGCCACTCTTGGTTGATGATGGCCCGTCCCAAAATTCCAGACGGACCATCAAGATAGTCAGTTGCGGCTGCTATCAACGATGTCAGAAGTGTGTCTTCGTCGTTATGATCGACACGGCAATGCAGCTTAACCTCCTCAAGCGAAACCGGTAGCTCAGTTGGTTCGATTATGCGTGTCAGCCGCATTGATTAAGCTTTCTTGCCTGGGGTGACTTCGACCTTGGCGTCAGCGTCGGCCTTCGCCTTGACGTCTGCATCGGCTTTCGCCTTGGCGTCAGCGTCGGCCTTCGCCTTGGCCTCAGCGTCAGCCTTCGCCTTGACGTCAGCGTCGGCCTTCGCCTTGGCGTCAGCATCAGCCTTCGCCTTGGCGTCAGCATCAGCCTTCGCCTTGGCCTCAGCGTCAGCCTTCGCCTTGACGTCAGCATCAGCCTTCGCCTTGGCGTCAGCGTCGGCCTTCGCCTTGGCTTCTTCCAATGGATCAATTCCGATTTTCGACGCAATCAACTCCGCAGCGAGCTTTTCGCTGAAACCAGCAGTCTCACCGGCCTGATACATTTTATACGCCTTGACCAGGCGTATCACCATCATTGCGGCAGGCGGTCAAAACCGCCGAATACCATCACAGACGAAAGCGCCGCCGTGTCGGTGGTTGCTGCGCTTAGGTCAGGCGTAAAGGTTAACCGGACATAACGGCCCGCCCCAGCCAGGGACAAATCAATTTCGAACGTACCAGTTACAGTCCCGCCTCCGACTGGGCCCGTGGCAACAACTGCACTGGCGGCGGACTTAAGGGGCGACGCGTCGACAAGGTCATCGGCGTTACCGCTCTGTACACTATATCCGATCGACAGCGTTTCCGCAGCCGCCAACGTAGCAGAAAACGGAATTGCCACGACCCCAGACTGCGGATTTCCGATCGCAGTTCGGTCAAAGATCACGCCCGTGACGGCCGTTGCGTCTCCGGCACCGCCGGCCGTGGCCGCGGCATTTGCCGATGCGCCCATTACTGCGATAAGCGCGCCGATGTTTCGCAATTGAGTGGTCATCTTACTTTCTCCTTGGGCAAGGCCCATCTGGGCTTCGGCTGGATTCACCCAAGCCGAAGCGTGTTTGGTTCAGAAGTCGATCAGGTGAAAATTAGCCGGGTGCGCCCCACGTGACGCCGGTCATGATGGACAGCGCAGCCAGATGGCGCAGGCCAATGTCATGCTGCATGATCATGCGCATCAAAGTTTCGTCGCGGCTGAATGCTGCCTGCATGGTTCCGCTGGCGTCCTTGTACGCCGCCTCTGTCGACATGGCGATTTCGATGCCCATGTGTTCGCCAACCATGACATGCGCAGGGTGAACAAGCATGATCTCGGAGGCGACACCGGTACCGCCGAGATTGTCCGGGATTTCGGTCGTGATGTGCACAGGTTTCTTGCGCAACATGTTGTCCCCCATCTCTGGATAGACCTTGTTGCCATTGCCGTCGCGCAGGTTGGTCAGGAACATCGCCGACCGGGGCGACATGATCCAATGCGCGCCAGTGTAGACTATGTTGTTATTACCAAGGGCAAGCTCCATCGCGCCGAGGTCATTATCGACCTTCTGCACATCAGGAATCGCTGTCATGGTCAGGATGTGCGTTGCTTCGAATGGGGTGCCTATATGTTGGTAACGGAACCCCTTGGGCTTGTATTCAGTGCCAGCACCGCGCAGGAAGTGACGATCCTGAATTTGCGCGGCGTCTTCGACCGCATCATCGCGGATCATCCGATCCACAGCTGTCGAGCTGGAGCGCAGCAGATCGTTCGATACCGGAATGATCCCGCTCAGCTTCTTCGCAGACAGCTTGACCTGCCCGTATTCGTAGCCGGTTGCCGGCGCATCTTCCTGCTCGCCACCATAGCCGAAATTGGCACCGCTAACGCGGCGGTTGGTGGTCATGTTACCGTTGGGCATCGGCACGATGCGTGGGCCCATTGCAGTCACAACGCTGACGGGACGCAGAAGCTCGATCACTTCGGTCGATACATCTTCGGGCACAAGGAAACCGCCAGCGGTACCGGTGCTCATGTTCTGGTTGGCAAAGAGACCGCTGTCGCCGCTGGCTTCGGCCAGCTGCTGCGCGACGTAGTGATTGCCACCCGCAGCCGCGATCGTGCGGACCATGCGGCCAAAGGTCAGACCCTTTTCGGCTGGTTTTGCAGGCGTGGTGCCAGCAACCGGCGCGGCGCTACCGGGAAGTGGCTCAGGCGTGCGCGCAGCGGCGGCGCGACGGCGCTCAAGATCTTCGAGGCGTGTCAGTTCAGTCGCTGCTTTGTCATCCTGCGCTTTCAGCGCATCAAAAGCAGTTACCTGTTCGGCAGTCATATCGTCACCATCGGGCACAGATGCGAGCAGCGCATCCATCTGGTCGATAATACCCGCGCGGCGGGTTCTCAGCTCAAGGATTTTATCCATGATCAGCTCCTTATTGCGGCACGCCGCGTTTCAATGTCGGTAGAAGCACGCGCACGGCTTCCCACCACTGGTTGCCGGGTGCGCCCGGATTTCTCTGACAGCAGCGCCTCAAGGGTACCCATACGGTCAGCCATACCCGCCGCCACAGCACGGGCAGCGGAAAGCATCGCCCCTTGCCCGAATTCGGCGCGAACCCGCGCTTCGGTCACTTTGCGCCCGGCGGCGACATCGGCGATGAAAATCTCTTCGATTGCGTCGATGTCACGTTGAATGGCGGCCTTGCCTTCTTCGGTGCTGGGGTCTGGACGCTTCATTGGCGCACCGGTGCTCACCACTTCATAGGAGCGGCGACCGTTGGCATCCGGTGCTTCTTGACGGGTCATCGAAGCGACAACCCCGATCGAGCCCACAGCTGCAGATCGATCCATCACTATCTCGCTGGCCTGCGATGCCAGCCAATATGCAGCCGACGCGCCGTTACCGGTGATGAACGCCGTGATCGGCTTGGTAGACGCGCGCAGCATCTCAGCAGCCTCGCCAAGACCTGACACAACGCCACCGGGGCTGTCGAACAGCATGACGATCCGCTCGACGTCAGCTGACGCCAATGCCACACGATGATCCCGCATGACCGCATCCAGTGAGGTGCCATCCGTCGATGCGCCAACCATGCTTGCCCGCGGGAAGATCGCACCAATCACAGGTATCACCGCGCAGCCGTCACGAATGGTCGACATCCGTGCGCCTTCCAGCCGGGTGCCCACAGCTGCTATTGCCATCTTGGACGCATCGACGTTCTCGATATGACCATCGCGCGCAATGCGTTCGAGTACGTCATCATCCAGCGCACGCGCCGCGATGGCCTCGATCGCAGCGAGATAGTCGGGAAGGATTGCCCACGGCTGCGACCGGATAGCTGCAATCAGTGCAGTCAGATCTTTGCTCACTAGTTATCTCCATTTGCAGGGGGGCTGTCGGCAGTCTTGCCAGCCACTTGAAAGTTAGACGGCATCCAGTAATCGGTGCCTGCTGCGCCTTGGATGTCCGGCTTGTTCTCGTAGCTGCGCAGCTCGTTGCCGTTGACCATGCCCATCTGACGCTGCAGCCAGAACGCTTCCATCCGGCTCTTGAGGTCGCCTTTTACAAGCGCGTCGGTTACGTGTTCGAAGTAGAACCCTTCGCGCGCAAAGGCCTTGGTGGCCGCCTGTGCCAACCGCGCGTAATGCGGCCCGAGGTGATAGATTACGAACTCAAGCGATTGTTGTTCGATATTGCCAAAAGTCGCCTTCGACAGATCGAAGATCAGATGCGGCGGCACGCCCCAGATGCGTGCAAGATCAACCACCTGAAACTGTCGTGTTTCGAGAAATTGGCTTTGGCGCATGTCATGAGTGAGGAAGTTCGCCTTCAAGTCCTGATCAAGAACAGCGATCATTTCACCGTCTTGGCCAGCGTAAAGTTTTGACCAGTCATCTTTGATGCGACGCTTGTCCTCTGGTCCGACTTTCTGTTCAGTCGATAGAACGGTCGAGGGTCTGCCGCCCTTGTTCCAGAACCGTGAGGTGTGGTCAGACGTGGCGATTGCACCTCCAAGGGCGTCACGCGCATACTGGATCGGGTTCAGGCCGTTCAATCCATTGCGGGAGAACCCCGGCACGTGAAAGATGTCCCGCGCCGGGAACCGCTCGTGCGACCCATCAGGCAGGGTGGCGTCGTAAAAGAGGATCGTGCCCTCTTGCCGATCGAAGTATTCAGCCACCAGCACCGTGCCTGGTTTGAGCCGCGTCAGCACTTTTGCCCGTCCGTCCGCGCCCCGACTGACATAGGCATAGAAATCACCGGCCAGAAGGATGTCGGCCATGAGCAGTTCAAGGAACGCAAATGGCGTCTGATGGCTGTTCGGCGAAACCTTGAAGAGCTTGCCTTCGGTCTCCTCCAAGGCGGCAAAGCGGCCACCTTGCCGACGCTCGTAATAGTGCAACGGTGTCATCGCAAAGACACCAGTCAGGATCCGCAGTGCCTGCAGCGTGGCCGGAATTGACAGTGCGCTCTTTTCGTCGACGCGAACACCGGTTTTGGAGCGTCCGGCTGTCACGATGCCGTTCCAGTGCCGTTCGCTCTGGACATCGGCACCGGATGCCTGAAGCGGAGGTTCAGCGCGCACCGATTGCGTAACCTGCCCGCGAGCAGGCCTCAAGAAGTCCATAATGCCCATGATCAGATCCCTGTGTACTCGAATGCACGTGCGCCGGCGGCCACCGGATTGCGCGACATCATCATAAAGGCATCGAAGGTCGCCATGAGCGGGTCGATCTTTGCCTTACCGGCTGTCTCTTTGGTGATCAAAACCGCGTTTCCCCGTTGTTCTGTTTTGGCATTACCCAGAACCCAAGCCATCATCGGCGATCCGCAGTGGCGAAAAGTCCCGTTCTTCAGCTTGCGTTCCATGCCGTTAATGGCCGGGGTCAATCGATACCCCTGCCCTACGGCCACCATCATCTTGTGCTCGACACCACGCGACGCCATTTCGTCGACCAACGCGCTCACCCCCATTGGATCGAGACCAACCGCGCCCTCTTCGGGCAGCAGCCCAGAATCCAGCAGCTGCTCGACAATGTCTGCGACCTCGACAATGTCTCTGGTCGGCTCGTCGTCTCCAACGGTGACCAAATCACCAGCTGCTGCAAAATCCTGCAACGTTGGCGCGATTTCTTTGCGTTTGAACACTTCCGGGTGCGCCCAAGCCTTCGCCCAATGCAGCCAATCCTTAGTAGCGCGATCGCGTCCAATGACGGCCAGCCCCATCAGATCGTCCAAACCACCGCCATCGATGCCGACCACAGCAACCTCACAGCGGGTAATCAGTTCATTCAAGTCGAGGCCCTGCTCAGCAGCCCCTTCCCAATAGTTTGCGCCAACCCAGCTATTTGACTTGAGGCCGAGACCAATCTGGACATTGAAGTGCTGAGATGCCAGAAGCGCAAGCTCGGCTGGGCCATCACGCAGCGCCGATGTCAGCTGATCCGCCAAAAACGCTTCATCAACGGATCTGTTGAGGTTTGGATTTACCAGGCCCCAAGTTTTTGCGTCTTTCCATCCACCGGACTTTTGCACCTTTGGCGGTAACTCATAAAGAACGGCCAGCAGCGGCAGAACCAACTCGCCGTCGCGCACTGCGCGGGCACGGTCTAGCTCTTTCTTGAACACCCCGGCCGGCGGTGCTTTCGACTGCGTCGTAATTTGCAACAAGAAGCCATCAGGCCGCGCTGCCAGCGCTCCTCGGACCTCGATAAATACCGCATCGGCTTTCGATTTGGTCGCGAACTCATGCGTCTCATCGATCAGCGTGAACGTCGATTTGCCGCCCGTAATCGCGTCGGTATCTGCTGCCTTGATCACGATCTCTGCCAGAGAGATGCGATGTGTGATTTTCTTCAGATGGTCCTGAAGGTGAAACGTGCGTGTCAAATCTACATCGAGGCGAATGATACCCTTTGCCTGCTTGAACGCGATCGAAGCAATCGTCTTTGTCGGCGCGATCAACAGCAGCTCGGCTTCAGGGCGCTCGTTCATGATCGCGGCGGTCACGATGATTGCCGCGGCGATGCTCGACTTACCGTTCTTCTTCGGCACCATCATGAAGAATTCGCGGATCATGCGGCGCTTTGTTACTGGATCGTAAGATCCAAAGATCGCCCGAACGAATGAGAAGACCCATTCATCACAGGCCTCGCCATACGACGGTGTTCCGATGATATCCGGCACCCTGAGGCGCTTGAATATCCGCAGCGCCTTATCAGCTACAGCATCAAAGAGCGGTAAATCCGGTATAAGAGACCGGCCCTGCATGATCCTTTCTTCCCAGTCCGGAACAGCAGTTGACCAGTTGGTCTGCTCATCTGGCATCTGATCCAGCATTAGTGCGTTTGCCCGTCACCAAACTGAAGATCATCTCCCCAGGCGGGACTTCCAGCAGCTTCTTCTGCTTCCATCGCAGCGCGTTGCTTCTTACCGAGTTTTTCTTTGGGATCATCATCGGTCTGCGCACGCTCAAGTCTGCGCTCGGCATACATGCGATCGTTTTTGTCCATCATTTGATCTAGGAGTTTGAGCGCAGTCATGTTGCCCGCGTTCGCCTGCTCAAGTGCGATTTCAAATTGACGCGCAACCAGACGGTCTCGCATCACGTCCCGTATTTTCAGATCGGCTCTAAAATAGCGTTTCAGCGTGGCCAGAGACACATCCAAGGCGTTGGCGATACGCTGATTGCCCCAGCCCAAAGCCAGTAACATCTTGACTTTATTACGATCTTTATCGGTTGCCTGATATCTTGGTCGCCCTTTCTGCCCGAGACCAGGCTGAGATGGGTTACCAAAGAGGTCAAAAAGTTCATCCACCGAAAAAAATTCTCCGCGTGAGGGAAGGAGCCGGTCTAGGTCTGGATCAGGCTGTAGGGATTGGACCCCCCCTCCCTTTCCAGCGACTGGTTATGATGCCGATCGTTCGGCACGCTGTTTGTGACTATTATGGCACGTTGAACAAAGGCATTGCAGATTCCGCTCATCCCAGAACAACGCCGCATCGCCGCCGTGTCTGATCGTGTGGTCTGCTACCAGCTGCGACGTGTCGGATTTAACAATGCTGCACATGCGACAGGTAAAGCAGTCCCGTACCAGAACCGACCAGCGCAACCGTTGCCAACGTGCGGTCTTATACCAGCCACGCCACGCCAGTCGCTTATCTCTTTCCCTGCTTTGATCAGCACGCGTCTGCGGTACTAGGTACCCAAGACTTGGAGCAACACGATGAAGGCGATCAGGCAACTGTCTAAGCTTACCCATTTATCCCCCTACCGCTTGGCCAAACGCAAAGCGCCCGGAGCGGGTTTACCGTCCGGGCGCAGAAGCGTTGTTGGCACCATGTCTAGGGGGGGCAGACCTGAGGCGCAACAACTTTCTTCCAAGGCTGTTGTGCTGGCATCCTGTCACTTACCACCCATCTAGATAGATTTTCATGTATTTCAAAGGTGATACGCAACTCACTTAATGCAGACCACCACTGCAAATAATTGCGACGAGCAGCTGCAACCTGCTGACCATCTGGGCGGTAGACTACCGGACAGATGCGCACATCGTGGCGCCGTGGTCGTAAACCAGAAGAATCAATCTCGAACCCAATACTATCTGTTTCGGCTTTTCGGCCGAACTGATTGATACGCCAGCCTTTCGGCTCGCACCGCGGCTCCGCACCTACGAACGCATCTGGTACCGCCCGAGCCCGTGCCATTTCTGCAATCTGTACGGCCATACGCCGACCGCCGCAGCCTTCGGGCAACACGGCGACAGCAGCAGCGACCAGATCCGCATCGTGATCAGGTAACGATCGACCACCGCCATCAACCCGACAGCCAAGCGCGCCACGCTGTGCCATCAGATAGGCATTCCCAACAGCACCATACCCCGCCGCCAACGTGCCCTCGTCTTCAAAGTCAATCGAGGCGCACTCATCGGCAAAAGCCCATTCCAACAACGACTGGATGCTGATCGGTCTGCGCATGCGCCCAAGGCCATCCGGTGACGTCTGAGCTACCATCGTCTTGCCCATGCGACGGCCCGATTGAAACGCGCGGTGCACCATCATGCAGCATCCTCCGTCACACCGGCACGGTTTCCAACCAGCCCCTCAACATAGGTCACCTTACCGCGGTACCACTCAAGCCATTGAACGTCATCATCAGGGATAGTGCGACCGCGCTGGATACGATCTTCTGCCAACTCGACCCTGCGCCGCCAATCGGCTGCTTTATCCGCAACGATCTTCTTATCCATCGGCTTCACAGGGGGCCGCTTATGCATGGTCCAGAACCAATACTCGGCAACCAGTCGATCTCCCAGCAGCGCGGCACCGCCAGCCGCTGATGCAAACCATCGCAGCAATTGCGGTAGCTCATCAAGAGGTCGACGCTGGAAGCTTTCAGCCAATCCCAACACAGTCGCCGGCATCGGCCAGAAGCAACGCGCACTTCCTTCGCCTTTGGTTCGAAGTGATATGCGCAGCGCAATCAGCCCATCATCATTCAAATAAGCCAAATCATCTGCCATCCGATCAAGCCGCGTCTGAGCATCTTCAGCCTTCACACCCTTTGCAAACCGAAACCCGTCAGCCTTAAGGGGATTAAGCAGCAACCTGCGTACCCGGTCGCGTTTTGTTTCTACCGTATCACCATCCATCGCCATTCCCCTTTTTCTCAGCCTAATCCCGTCTCAACACCCGTACCGTCGCAGCTGTGCCTTTTTCTCTGTTATGTCTCTGTCTATGTCCCTGTCGTGTAGGACACTTGAGGACAGAGTTGCGAAACCGTTGAATTGCTTGAACAATCCCAAAAGAGTGTCCTTGAACTGTCCTGTAAATGTCTTGAAAGTGTCCTGTGGACAGTCTGTGACAGTCATCACATTGCCCCCCGACGCGGCACACGTTGAAGGTCCATCCGATGGTCTGACCAAGCCATGATTGCTTGCTCGACCCAGCTGGTATTCCGATAGCCGACGGCCTGCTTCACCAGCCATTCATCCATCCATTTTACAGCTGCGTCGTTCTTGCTTAGGTCCGTATGAAGCCCAGCCACAGTAGACCTCAGACGCTGCACACGCTTCACGGTGTTCGCCGCTTCCATCTTGGCGCGATTGTCTTCTTTACGCGAAACCGCCTCAATCAGCATGTCCAGGACGACAGGATGCATCAGGCGCACCTCGTCACCGCAGCGACACGGTCGCCACTTATGTAGCGGCCCGTATTCAAGCTGACACAGGGTCTTTAACTCGGATTCTGAAATCATCAGAAGCTTTGCCAACACTTCCATATCGTTTGGTATGGTGCCGACGGGCGACTGGTCGCATGCTATATTGATCAGATCGAAATATAGCGCACGGCATTCCGCCCGACCTTTTAAACGCATGTCTGAGTTCAACCAGCGCCGTCGCTCCCATACCATGAAGAAATGGCTGTTCAGACGATCATCCCGCGTGAGCGGGTATTCTTCGATATCTGACGTATCAATTAGTGCGAGCCGCCCAGATGAAGCAATAATCGGCACGATCAGACCCCTGCCCGCATCCGCAATATCCGCAGCAGTCGGGTTTGATGCCCCATATCGCCGACCTTGGTATTCAACGCCCGAAACCGGGTAACCACGTCGCCGGTCTCCACACCCATTTCATCCGCAACCAACGCCGCAGCTTTGCCCTTCACAAGACCCGCCAACACCTCAAAATCTTTAATTTTCGACCAGCCGCCACTATACCCAACTGCGTCCAAATGTGTGTTTACAGCGCGATCCTCGCTGGACAGCGATTGTTCCGAAACTTTGGGCACACTGTCTGCGCGTTTCTTTTGCTTAACCTCATCCTGCATGGGTTTAACGGCAGACTTAGGTACCTTGTCGGCTGCGGGCTTGTCAGCCTTTTTGACGAGCGGCACAGCGTCTTTACGCGCGATGGCTTGCATCTTCATGCCAACCCCGATTTCGCTGCGATTTAAGACAACCGAGATTTCCTTACAGGTTTTGCCGTTCGCAACTGCAGCCGTGACCATCCGAAGTTCTTCATCGGTCCATCGCCCGACCTTATACTCAGGTTCAGCGACAGCCGGAGACGCGTCCATATCGGCAATTGGGGGCGCAGCGCTCTCATTCTGAGCGGTCGTTTCCTGCAAGATTTCGGCTACAGGATCCGGCCCATTCGCTGTCACGTCATCAGGTGATGAAACCACAGCCGGCAACATGAAAGTTACCGAGACTTTTCCGCCGTCACCAAAAGCTATTTCAGGGGCAAACCCGATCCGACCCAGATCATCACTAGCACCACGCAAGAAAAGCACCGCATCGTCGACCTGTTTGACCGCTTTAGCTAAATTCGCGGCATCTGCCTGCAAAGCTACCAAGGAATCGGCCCGCTTGTTACGCAAGCCTTCAAGCTGTTCAATCACGCTCATATCACATGCTCCATATTTTGGATTTCGCCGCTAACAGCAGCCCGCACACGCGCACAGGCCGCTTCAAAATGCTTTGGTGATTTCTCGATCCCGATCACCCGGCGGCCCGCTTGGATCGCCGCAACCAATGTGGTGCCCGACCCCATGAACGGGTCCAGTACCAGTTGCCCAGGCAGCGATGAGTTCTCGATATAAAGTTGCATCAGCTCAACAGGCTTCTGCGTTGGGTGGACGGCCCCATCGGGCCGCGCCAAGCGTACGACCCGCTTACTGCCACCGTGGCGAATATCGACAGCACGGCCTTTCCACAGGTACAATGTGAATTCACTGTCTTTCATGTAGTACCGCGTCCGGTTCGGGACGATCTTATCCCAGACCAGCAGCGCGTGAAACTTGAACCCAGCTCCGATGAAACCACCATGTGCGCTGAACAGATTGCTATCGTCGGACATGACGTAGCAGTCGGCATCAGGCTTCAGTGCGCGATAGATCGGGCCGCCTATTTCATGCCAGCCGACCACATCCATCAGCAGTCCAGAGTTGTCATAGACATCGCTGGAAAACTTGCCGCCCATGGCACCAGGACGAGACCCGCCAGAGGACAGCGCGTAGGGTGGATCAGTGACACACAGGTCAGCCTGCAAATCCAACGCCGGCAACACTGCCCGTGCATCGCCCTGGATCAGGCGGCAGACGCCGATGGTGATATCACGCTCAATGCACATCAGTTCAGCGTCCGATCGTCAAAGATGCTGATGGGAAAAGGCGCACAGCAGAACGCTCTCTCGCCAAAATAGCAGGCGCGGCGAGGAGTCGGACAACTCTGCCGCGCCTTATGGCCGAGGGTCGCGCTGTGAGGTCGCTACTGCCAAACCGCCCCAAGGCATCCGCCCGTCCAATCTTGTATGATGTGCCGACGCTCACAGCGCACCGCCGATCAGCTGCTCGACCACCCGGTGATTGCTGTAACCATCCAAGGCGTTATCAGCAGCGATGGCATATGAATTACCCCCTGTACTGCGATACTGCGCATTGGTGCCACGCAAACGCCCGCCCCAGTTTTTCAGCTTAATTACATTCCGTACAGTCCCGACCGGTTCTCCCAAGGCATCTGCGATCTCCGATTGGGTACAATCCCACCCCAGCGGCTTGCATAATTGCCAGATACGAAAAGCGATAGCGTGGCCACGTGGTGTCATTGGCCCCTGCCCTCTGCCGGATCAGCGTCGACCGCGCGCAGAAGATCTGCCAGGGCCGCGATCGCTTCGGGCCCCTCTTTCAGGATCGGCCCCGCATCGCCGTTGATCAGCAGCGCGAAGATTGCGGGCGTCAGATCAGCGGCCTCGCGCAGGGTGTCTTGCGCCTGACGGCTCAGCGAGACAGAAAAGCCGCCGTCAGCCAGCCGCCCAAACAGCAGCCGCGTGATGGGCCAGCGCCCTACCGCGTCTTCCAGCGCACCAAAATGCTCTGGTCCAATGGCCGCGTCACCGTGGCACTGTTTTGACAATGTGCCCTTGGAACATTTGAGAAAGGTCGCAGCCGCATCAAACCCGCCGAAATCATCGACCAACTGACGATAGAGCGATCGGATGGCAGCACCTTCATAAACATTACGCATGGGAAACCCTGTTTTCTTGGTGAAAGGGCCATTCTGAGCAATCTTTGAACCGTGAAGAGTTCAGTGGTTCAGAGTGGAGAAAAGAACGAGAAGCCGCGACAGTCATGCTGCGTCCTCTTGTGCTTCTGGGGCCGGATGAGCGGCCATATAGTTCCTGATTTTTTGAGCGTCTTTATCCAAGGCAGCGATACGACGCAGATGCCGAGTGACATATCGACTGTCGTTCAACGCGCGAACGCAGACCGTCGACGGCTTAAGGCCGGTCTTTCCGCAATATGCTTCAAGTTCAGTGAGGATAGTTTTGTAGCTCATAGCTACGCTTTATTGGGTAATTTCCCATTTACGTCAATGGGCAATTTCCCATTCGAATTTGGCGAGCCTTAAAAGTAAACTAACACCATGCAAAAAACCTTCTCCCAAGCTTTTATTGAGCATCTTGAACAATCGGACCTGAAGGTAACAGAAATTGCCATTCGTGCAGGGGTGTCTAAGGACGCCCTCTACAGCTTGAAATACGGCAAGTCCCAAAACATGGCCGTTGATGATGCGATCAGAGTTGCAGCTGTTTTTGGTAAAAAAGTTGAGGAGTTTTTAGGTCTAAGCGAGGCGCAAATCCGTTCTACTCTTGCTGAAAAAGTAGCCCGGCTTTCTTCCCGAGAGCAGGCAATACTTGAGGCTTCGCTAGATGCAATTCTCTCTGATATCTATGATCATCAGGTGGCAGAAGCTCGAGATGCCATAGAAGAAGAAGAGCCTGGCTAGCAGTCAGCTCATCTAGTTGTGAAAGTCTGTTCAGTTCGTTGGGTGAATCTACCATAAAGAGAACGATACCAGAACAAAGTTGTAGGGCAAGATATGTCTGTATGCCGTGGGTGCTATTCCGATGTCGAATTTTCCGAGCTTAGTACCGGAGGATATTGCATAAAGTGCCAGCAAGAACGATCTCACATGAGAAGAAATGCCTCTTCGACACAATCCACTCCTTCTCTTCCTTCGAAACAATCTCTCCCAGACCCGCTACGCCAAAAGCGGGATACTAAAGCAATCACACTCACTACCGAAACCGCCCTAGACATAAAAATCAATGCTAGACTGGGGTTGGTTTCAGCGGAAATCATTGCTGGGATGAATATTGTCAAAGACATGATGACAGGCGTGAGGGATGTGGTCGGCGGACGGAGCAAAACCACCCAAAAAGCCATAGGAGACATCAAAGAAGAATTGTTCGAAGACCTGCAGCAGCAAGCCTACCGCAAAGGTGCCAATATGGTCATCGGCGTCGGCCTCCATTTTTCAGACTATGGCAACAAGGGCACCGCAATACTTGCCACATGCATAGGTACAGCGATCAGAACAACTGACGGCAACGAAGAACAGTAAAGAAGCGCCCTGCCGAAACGATTCATCGCCTTAGCATGGCAAAATTGGGTAATATCCCATTATGCCTTTGACATTGGGTTATTACCCAATTAAATATCAGCCTCATTCACAGGAGGCTGATATGCAAACACCCCTCACCCAAGCGCACCACGTCGTGACCCATCCGCAGCACCACTTGCGCAATACCGCCGTGCTGGCGATCAACTGGGAACGACTAAAAGCAGCACGCGGCCAAACCGTCAACTATAACCGGATCGGCCCGCCCTGCTATGTCGTTGGGCCGGAGTGCCCCAGTATTGCAGCTGCGCGCAGCGCTCGCATTCCCGGCGTTGTCCGTCAGATTGCCGCACGAAAGGGTTACGACCTGCCACCGGATGCTGCGTGATGGTGATAGATGCGCTCCACAACCGCCTTTTCGCCTTTGTCGATAACCTTTCAGGGCGAGACACCGAAACGCTGAAAGACGCGTTCATGAATGAGGTGATCGAAAACGGCGGGAAGTATGACCGGCCGCATGACGACCAGCCCCATATGTTCGAGATTTGCGTGCATGGCATCTGCGCAATCGGACCATCCGAACTGCTGGCAATACGCAATTGGCGCATGGCTGCGACAGTGCAGCTGGTGAATTCGTCCGGCGCGGAGATCGAGGGTGACGGCTTCATCAGCGTTTACCCGCCCTGCGGTATCCCCCGCAATCATGCCGAAGAAATCACCAATGCACTTCCCGATCGGGGCAATCAAATTACGGGATCATTGATCCTGAACCCAGCTTCTTTGCCATCTGGCAGTCGCTGAACCCGTTACCTGCTGCGGCACAATTCCTCCGGTGCCGCACCCTTGCCGGCGGGCCAGACCCGCCGGCCTTTTTCAGACAATACAGGATCGGAACATGTCAGTCCTCATGTCACTACGCAAAGCACTCTTCCCGAAGCCAAATAACCCACAGGCGACGGCGATCACATTCGAATGCCCGAAATGGCCGCATTGCAACTGCCCTGACGGTACAACGCGTCCAGACTGCCCGGGCCTTCGGTCCTTAGAGGGACAGAAATGAACGCTCCGTCCCGTCAAAAGCTGGGGGACATGCCACCGGCGCAGCAAGCGGGCATTTTGTGCAATGACCCCCGGTTCCAACGCTTCGCGGCGATGCGCTGCGGGCTGCCCGGTAAACAGTTCACCACCAGCGCAACTGCCCAATACCTGCGCGACTGCTGCCAAATACCCAGTCGCAAGATGCTGAACACCAGCGCCAATGCCCAAACCAAGCTTGCCGCCTTGCGCACTGATTTCGACGCGTGGACCGGCAAAATCGCAACCCCGAGATAGGATCGCTGCCATGAATGACCAAACCCCGCTCAATCAAGCCACGCGCACCGTGCCGCTTAGCGCGCTGCACCTTTCACCACTGAACCCCCGCCAAGACCACGATGCGGATGATATAGCCGCCCTCGCTAAGTCTCTTGAAATCAACGGGATCATGCAGAACCTTAATGTTCTTGAAAACTCTGAAGGTCTGGGCGTGGTCGCTGGCGGCCGGCGACTACGCGCATTGGAGCTGCTCACAAAAGACGGCACAGCCCTGGAAAATGGCGCACTGATCGACTTTGATGCAATCCCCATCCACGTCACGACCGATGAAACGATGGCGCGAAGCTGGGCTGGTGCTGAAGGTGCCACGCAACGCCCGCTCCACCCCGCCGAAGAAATCCGCGCCTATGCTGCAATGGCAGACCAGGGCAACACTCCCGAATTGATCGCTGCTGCATTCGGCCAGACGCGAACCCACGTGATGCGACGCCTTAAGCTGGCCAGTCTGTCACCATCCTCGATCGACGCGCTGCGCCGCAACTTGATTAGCCTCGACGTTGCTCAGGTGCTGACACTCGTCGGCGCACCTGATCGACAACAAGATGCCTTGATGCTTGCCACCGACCGAAACTTTAACGCCAGCCAATTACGCCGCCAGCTTATGGAGGGCAACGTGCCGTCTGACGATCGACGCGTAATTTTCATCGGTCTCGTCCTCTATCTGGCAGAAGGCGGCACACTGGACGAAGATCTATTCTCCGACCAATCCCGCCTGCACAACGCTGATTTGATTGATACGCTATTCAAAGCCAAGTTGACAAAGAAGGCTGAGGATCTGCAAGCAAGCGCGGGTGTTGCCCGTGTGATCCCGATCTTTGAGAGCTATGTAGGCTATCAGCATTTTGATGGCATGCAGCAGCTTTACCGCGATCCAGTCGATCTGCCTGAAGCCGATCAAGCCCGTTATGATCGTCTTATGGAAAAAGGTGGCGACGAGATCTTTTCCGAGGCGGAATTGGCCGAGATCGATGCGCTAGAAGAGCGCATGCTGGGGGACTTCGACGCAAACGAATATGCCGAAGCCACGCTGTTCATTAACGTGGAGCATAAAGGAACGATCGAGGTAAGCCGCCCCTACATGGAACGGGAGAACCGCAATGCTGCGGGCGCTGGCGACAGCGCCTCTCCAGTGGCACCGAAGCCGCCGGTGACACAGACCGGCATCGCTGATCTGCGCATCATCCAGCGCGCCGCGTTTCAGACCGAAATGCTCAAGCACCCAGAACTGGCGCTGGATCTGCTAGCCTTCCAGCTGTCCCACGATATCTACAGTTATTCCGGCCCCTTCAATGTCACTGTGTCCGATCAAAACACGCCGCCCGGCAGTGTCGACAATGTGCATCTCGACGCCCGCCTGAAAAGTGGCATCAACGATCTTGGCGGTGATGTCGAAGCGGCCTTCCAGACGTTTCAGGACATGGGCAAGAAACACCGCAACACCGTCCTGTCACAGGCACTGGTCCGCACGATGAATGCGCCTTTCGGCAGCCAAATTAACCTTGCCCTTATGACCAAGCTCGGCGTTAGCCCCCGCTCGATCTGGACACCGTCAGCCGATAATTTCTTCAAGGCCTGCCGCGCTGAGCTGCTGGACAGCATCTGGCGCAAGCTGGTTATTCAAGACGGCGAAGACGACAGTGAGATGCAGCGGTTCGGAAATCTCAAGAAGGGCGAAAAGACCAAAGAACTTGAAGCATTATTCAACGACGCATCGACACAAGAAGCCCTGCTATTGACCCGCGACCAGATCGCCGCGATCGACGCCTGGTTGCCCGATGAAATCGCGGGGGATGCGGCATGACCCAGCAAACTAAAATTGAATGGACAGACTTCACGGTTAACTTTTGGGAAGGCTGTCAGAAGGTGGGACCAGGATGCGACCACTGTTATGCCGAGGCGCGCAACCAGCGCTTTCACGGCGATAACTGGGGACCAGGCAAGCCGAGACGATACGTCAAAGGCGGCATTGCCAAACTGCACAAAATCAATCGGGGTGCTGAGAAGTTCCACGAAGAGAACGGTCATTGGCCGCGCGTGTTCTGCTCTAGTCTGTCGGACATCTTCGACAATGCCGTTGACAAAGCGTGGCGGTTGGAAGCTTTCAGCGCATTAGAGCAGGCAACCGACACCCGGCCACAGCTGCTGACAAAGCGCGTCGGCAACGTGTTTCAGATGATCCCACAATCGTGGGCAATGCACTGGCCACGGCATATCGGGCTGATGATCACAGTCGTTAATCAAGCCGAAGCCGATCGGGATATTCCGAAGCTGTTAGACCTGAAGGCAAAGCTTGGAATTTCGTGGGTTGGCCTTTCAATGGAGCCTCTGCTGGGGCCGGTTCGGCTTGATCGCATTGTTAGCCCCAAAAACTGGGGTGAAAATTACGACGGCTGGACGTTTGATTGCCTGACGACCGGCGACTATTACACGTTGTTCGGTGAAGGTCCGTCCTTATCAGGCGACGGCCCTTGGCGCGACGTGGCGATCGACTGGGTGATCGTCGGCGGCGAGAGCGGCCACCACGCGCGCCCGACGCATCCCGACTGGATCCGCAGCCTGCGCGACCAATGCGAGGCATCTGGCACACCGTTTCTTTTCAAGCAATGGGGCGAATTTGCACCGTTCGATCCCGCAGGAAACGAGACTGATCGTGCTGTTTTCAAGATCGGCAAGAAAGCTGCCGGTCGCCTGCTGGATGGCAGGACGTGGGACGGGGTGCCGACATGACCAAATCAAATGACAAAACCCAAATCGGACGCCTCGCCATGCGTGTCGAGGGTGACCTTTGGGTCGCATACTACGCACTGCCCAACACGATGAAAGACGCAATCTTTTTGGGCTCGATACAGATGGCCTTTGTTCAGGATGAAAGCGCGAAACAGATCTTCATGGCGCTCATGCGTGACGCGGTGTCGGGAATTCTAAAACAGCAGACAGGCGCAGATGCACTTTGGCCCGACAAGCATGGCCGCGCCGCACCTGCCCACGAGCGCGCCGGTCGCGCCTGATATTGGAGTAGAAAGATGGCTGATAAACCTATCCTGTTCAGCGCCTCTATGGTCCGCGCCTTACTAGACGGCCGCAAGACGCAGACGCGGCGAGTGCTGAAGATCAAGGGATATAAGGGTTTCTTCCAGTTCGGGGTATCCGACACGAAAGGATACGACTGGACCTTCCGACGCGCTGACCATGTCTGGGAAGACTATGAGCATGATAAAATGCTTGGCATGCTTCGGATCCAATCAAGGGATCGTCTCTATGTGCGGGAGCATTGGAAGTCAGACCTGATTTACGATGACCTCTCACCGAGCCAGATGGGAGGTGAGGAGCCAGTCCATTATTGCGCAGACGGTTCAGAGCAGACATGGGGTTGGCCAAATCAAGCCGCGTGGGGCCGTTTCCGTCAGGGTATGCACATGCCACGCTGGGCAAGCCGCCTAACGCTGACGGTCACGGATGCGCGGGTGCAGCGGTTGCAGGATATCATCGAGGCGGATGCAATTGACGAAGGGTGCCGACCATTTTTCGATGAAAACGATCCGCACATTCACAAAGGACCGAACGGGACGGAGCATGAAATGATGCCGCTGAAAGGACCAGTGGATGCGTTTCACAAGCTCTGGAACAGCCTGCACGGCCCTGACGCTTGGGACGTTAACCCATGGCTGGTTGCGTACTCGTTTGACGTTCACCGGGGCAATATCGACCAGATGCAGGACACCTGAACAATGCCCGTCACTCTTGATTTCGCACCAAGACTGATGCCAGCACCGCAGGCGGCACACTATATCGGCGTGTCAGCCAGCACCCTTCGAACTCTCCCTATCCCGCGAAAAGAGAACGGCACCAAGCGTCTCTATGACAAGCGCGACCTTGACGATTATGTCGACGCGCTGCCCTATGAGGGCCAAACGGGAGAAAACACATGCGACGCGGTATTCAGCGATTGAAGGGCATAAAGGTCATAACCAAGCCGAACGGCAATCGATATATTTATCGACGTGTTGGATCTTCCCTTATTCCGTTGCCCGACCTGCCAGAAAACCACCCGGCATTCCTTGCGGCTTACGCAGCAGCTGGAGAGGTCGAGCCCAAATTCAAAAGCAAGCACAAGGCAGGATCGATCGCGACGCTGTGCGAGGCCTATTTAGGTTCGGGCGCATTCAAGAAGAACGCACCAAGCACCCGAAATGTCCGGCGGCTCATCGTGGATCAGATCAGCCAGAAGCGTGGCACAGGCATGCTCAAGGATTTGCGCCCCGATCATGTGCGCAAAGACGTCCGGAGCCTGACACCAGGTGCCGCGTCGAACAGGCTTAAGGCATGGCGGGCGATCCTGAAATTCGCTGTCGATGATGGCCTAATCGAAACAAACCCCGCACGCGACGTACGCGCTCCGGACAGCGTAACGGTTTCGCGCCACCAATGGACGGAATCCGAGATTAAGACCTTCAGGACACATTGGCCCATCGGAACGCCCGAGCGCACAGCGATGGAGGTGATTTACTGGACCGGCACACGGTGCGTCGACGCAGTGCGCCTCGGCACCCAAATGGTGCAGGATGGATGGCTGTCATTTATCCAGGTCAAGACAGGCGGGCCCGCGACGTGCCCTATCACAAGCTTGCCCACTTGGTGCCGCGGCCTTGCTGAAGATCATGGGTATTTTCTCGCTTGCCTACCCTCCGATCGCATTCAATGGATAGTGACGTCTTCAGGAAAACCTCGCAGCGTGAAAGGCCTATCTCAGTGGATGAGCCGACTTGCCAGCGAAGCCGGCCTGCCAGGTCATTGCACCGCGCACGGCCTGAGATCCGCACGAGCGGCCGCCCTCGCCGAAACAGGCGCAACCACCCACCAGATCGGTGCGTGGACTGGCCATGCTAGCCTGTCAGAAATTGCACATTATACGCGTGCAGCCGACCAGATTGGCATACTGTCTGGGGGAGAAGAGCGGACCCGAAAACCCAAGGTCGTGCAGATCAAAAAGAAAGAACAATAGTCGAACTTGGGAAACCGGTTTGGAAACTGGCTATCGCAGACACCGCAACTACATGAATTTCAAAGATATTTTATAGGGGATGGTGAACCCAGCTGGATTCGAACCAGCGACCTCTGCCTTCGGAGGGCAGCGCTCTATCCAGCTGAGCTATGGGTCCATCTAGAGGCGGTATAGCCAGACTACCCGCCACCTGCAATTACAAAATCCGCAAATGGTCATGCAAATAGATCATGGGCCAACTCAAGTGCTTCAACCAGTACATCGACCTCGGCTTTGGTATTATACATACCGAATGAAGCACGGCAGGTTGCTGTCTGACCCAGATGCGCCATCAACGGCCCACAGCAGTGCTGCCCTGCCCGTACTGCCACGCCTTTTTTGTCAAGAATTGTAGATATGTCATGGGCGTGCGCGGCACCGTCCATCGTAAAGCTAAAGATCGCGGCTTTATCAGGCGCTGTTCCCTGGACCTGAAGCCAAGTCAATCCGGCAAGCCGAAATCCAGCATAGTCCCGCAATTCAGCCTCATGTGCAGCAATATTTTCCAGCCCGACGCCCATCATATAATCCAGCGCGACGCCAAGCCCGATGGTCGGGACAATACCGGGCGTTCCCGCTTCGAATTTCATCGGAGCATCGTTGTAAATCACCGTATCTTTAGTCACTTCACGGATCATATCCCCGCCACCCAAGAAGGGGCGCATTTCTGCCATACGTTCGGATTTAATGTAC
>LAZR01000421.1_pt1 | contig 36153 bp, 35 predicted proteins | sample 329461 | NCBI WGS metagenome assembly LAZR01 (sample SAMN03002196, study PRJNA259156) | marine sediment metagenome | biome: sea floor; feature: Hydrothermal impacted sediments; material: marine sediment; isolation source: Loki non-amplified sample from Loki's castle hydrothermal vent sediment ...
TCAAGAGGTCACGGGTTCAATTCCCGTCAGGTCCATTTACTTATTTAAATCAAATTTAGTAAATCCATTTAAAATGGTTTAAATAATGTAAATATAAAAGTCAAAAATCGCTTAAAGCAAGATTATTACTATAATTTGAAAATAAGAAATTTTATAATTTTTTAATAGTTATTCATTATAATTATGAGAATTTCGAGTTCCATTGCATTGTTCATTTTTTTCTTATTTCAAACTGCTGGGGAAGTAGAAGTATTTAATTTTATCCTTGTATTTTTAGGTGTCATTTTGCTTATAATTATCTTAGTTTATATTATTTTAACTTCGAAACAAGAATGAAAGGACCAACAGTTATTTGTTTTGTGAAGTTACTATTTTAATAACATCTCTATCCTGTAATTCATAATTTTCCCCCAATCTCTTCTTTGTTTTTGCATTTATACCAAACATAAAATTTGTTGCTAAATCAGAATGAATTTTTTTCTGAACGAAATCTCTTAATAATGTACCTTTCTTCACTAGAAATGCATCAGGTAAAATATTTGCTTTATTATCAGAGAAATTCTTAACGTCAGAAACGGGATAAACACAAATTTGGTTGGTCATTTTAAAAGAAGCATAATTTAGAGTATTCTGAATACCGGTCTCTCCATATAAATCTAAAATCCTTTTCTTTATTTTATCTAGCGTTTTCAATTCATTTTCTGTCAATTTCTTACTCTCCAAAATAGTAAAATTAGTGGAACCTGGTATATATTTAATAGTACCACTTTTATGGTATTTTCGTAGGACTTGCTCTGCTAACGCGCTACAAGGGATTATGGGTTTAATATATTTTTTTTTCAGTTTTATTAAGTTTTCTTCCCCTATTTCTTTATCAATTTTATTAGCAGCTATCAATATAGGTTTAGAAATTTTCCTCAAAACTTCAGAAAAAAGTTTCATATCTTTATCTGACCAAGTTGAAGGATTTTTGCCATCTAAATTTGATTCCTTTAATGATTTTATTATATGTAGTTTAGTTACCTTCATTCCTGAAACTCTATCGTAGAATGCGTTAACCATTTTTCTTTTTCCCGTTAAAATTTCTTTAGTGAATTTTGTCCAGTCTTCTCTTTCTATAATTTTCTTAAACCATAAATTTATTTCATTTTCTAAAAATAAGATATCATCAAAAGGGTCATTTTTTCCTGCTGATATGGCATTTCCCGATTTATCTAATGCACCTGAAATGTCCACAATGTGTATAAGTATGTCAGCTTGAATTAAATCGTTTAAAAATTTATATCCTAAACCCTTTCCCTTATGGGAATCAGGGACAAGACCCGCAACGTCTAATAAATTAATGGGTATAAAACGAGATCCTTCAATACAAATTGAATTTTTTGGATTATCTTTAACATTCAATTCTTTACAAACACAGCTAGTTTTTACATAAGCAACGCCCTTATTGGGTTCGATTGTTGTAAAAGGTAATTCACTAACTTTTGCGTTTGTTAAACATGCGGCATTTAAAAAAGTAGTTTTTCCGCTGCTAGGTTTCCCTATAATTCCTATAGTGAAGGTCATATGCATATTGAATTTCTATTTCTTATATTTTATTGCTTTTCATTTTGAAATTTGAATAATTTATTAATAGAATCTTCTAAATTCCATTAATCTCTCGTTAATCTTCCGTGCCTTAAGTGAGCTGGTGGTAATAAAACACTTCTTACAATCTAACTTATTGCAGTGTTGAAAGACTGATCTTTTGCTATCAGCATCATATTCACATTGTAATTCGTATCTAACTTTATTGCAATTTTCTGTATACGTTTTCTGTGATCCTGCGGGAAGCCAATTAAAATAAGATTCATAGTCTGACTGAGCAAATTTTACAACTTCTATAATCTTAGCTCTTGAAATCTTACTTACTCTGGTAGTTTGGTTTATGTATTTTATTTTCGACATTTCAATAATTCCTCTCTTTTGATATATTAATTTTTAATTTTACCTTTATAAATTACCACTCTTTACCAATCTGAACAATTTTCGTAATACAATTCAGTCAATCGTATTAAAAATGGATATATCTGTATTACAAAACAATTTTCATTCGTAATACAATTAAAAATAGGCTTTTTTTTCTTTGAGATTTAAACCTTCCTTTCTGCTTATTTTTTCTTCTCTCTTTCCTTCCTCTGCTTATTAACCTCAAAATGGGTTCAGATTAATTCCTAAAGAAGCACAGCTCAGTAAATCGTGTTCACCGACTACATATTCAATTGTAATACATATCAAAATTCATTCGTAATACAATGGGAAAATACCAAAATACCAAAAACCAGATTTTCATTTGTAATACAATTGAATTTAGAAGAAAAAAAAAAATTTGAAAAATGTCAAATCTGAATGTTAAGCCTTCTTTCTCTCTCAACTTTCCTTTTAAGACTTTCTTCTGCCTTTAATTCTCAAAATGGGGAAAAAAAAGATTAAAAATAAGGAAAGCTCAGCAAATATTGTCCAACGAGTCTAATTCCATTTGTATTACATTTGACTTTTTCCCTTGTATTATAGTAACTTTAACGACAATTAACACCAACTAAATTTTTTTTTGTCTGCGTCACATTCTTCCCCTAATAACTTTTTTAATGCCACTTTTTTGAAAAAAAGGGGCGACGGACAATTGTAGAGATTATAAATAAATTTAAATTCAAAACTGTTAATCGTGTACTGGGTTTCTTAGATAAATAGCATTTAAGATTTATAATAAACACAATGATGCATATACTTAAGAACAAAACAAAGGTAATCATGATAGTGCAATATTTATCTCTTAGTTAGTTACTATTTTTAAAAACGTCTAACAATTTTCTTAATTTTAGGACCTTCGAAATCTATTTTTTTTAAAAAAGATGAAAAGGTTTTAAATCGAAATGTATGATAAAAGTGTCATTATGAAAAGCTATCTTAAAATTCAAAATAAATATACTATCAAACTAGTTTTAAACTAGAAAATTTCAGATTTTAGGATATTTCGTAAACTTTTTTAATTTTATGACTTAGAGATCTATATAAATAAAAGTTATAAAAAAAGTGAAAATGAAATGGCACAATTATCCGGTGTCCCTATTCTAATTCTTAAAGAAGGGGCTGAAAGAAAACAAGGAAAAAATGCTCAAAAAAACAATATTGCAGCAGCAAAAGCAGTTGCAGAAGCAGTAAGAACTACATTGGGTCCAAAAGGAATGGATAAAATGCTAGTTGATTCTTTAGGAGATGTAACGATAACTAATGATGGGGCAACAATCTTAGATACCATTGATGTTGAGCACCCCGCGGCTAAAATGATTGTAGAGGTTGCTAAAACTCAAGATGAGAAGGTTGGGGATGGAACAACAAGTAGTGTAATATTTGCTGGAGAATTATTGAATCTTGCTGAGGAGCTAATTGAGCAATCAGTACACCCAACAATTATTTTTCGAGGGTATAGAAAAGCATTATTAAAGTGTAAAGATTTAATTAAAGACTTGTCAATCAAAATTGAGCCCGATGACAAGGAAACATTAACGAAATTGGCAATAACTTCGATGAACAGTAAATTAATTACTGGAGTAAAAAGTCAATTTGCTGATATTGCTGTAAGAGCCGTTACTCAAATAACAGAAGATCGTGGGAGCCGTAGAATAATAGATTTAGATCAGATTCAAATCATTAAAAAAGAAGGAAAAAGCCTATTAGATACCAAGATTATTGATGGAATAATCATAGATAAAGAAATAGTCCACCCAATGATGCCTAAGTCAATTTTGGATGCAAAAATTGCTTTAATAAGTTCATCACTAGAAGTAGAAAAAACCGAATTTGATGCTGAAATAAGAATTCAAACACCAGGTCAAATTAATAAATTTCTAGAAGAAGAAGCAAACCTGTTAAAAAATCGAGTCTTGAAACTAACAGAAATTGGCGCCAATGTAGTTTTTTGTCAAAAAGGTGTCGATGATAAGGCTCAAAACATCCTTGCTAAAGAAGGTGTAATAACAGTTAGAAGAGTAAAAAGATCTGATATGGAAAAATTGGCTCGCGCCTCAAATGCAAAAATTATTAATAATATTTCAGATATTACCTCGGGTGATTTGGGAAAAGCAGGAAGAGTTGAAGAAAAGAAGATAGGGGATGATAATATGATCTTTATATCAGAATGCTCCGATCCAAAGGCAGTAAGCATTCTTATTAGAGCGGGAATCGAGCATGTAGTAGATGAAGCAGAAAGAATGCTCCATGATGCCTTATCAGTAGTTAAAGCAACGATTGAATTTCCTTACATCTTACCAGGTGGCGGAGCATCTGAAATTGAATTAGCAAAACAATTAAAAGCGTATGCAAGGTCAATAGGAGGTAGAGAACAATTAGCTATTGAAATTTATGCTAATGCTTTAGAAATAATACCTAAAACATTGGTAGAAAATGCGGGCTACAATCCCGTAGATTTAATTGTTGAATTAAGATCAAAACATGAAACAGAAGCCGGGAAATCTAGCGGGATAAATATAGATACAGGAAAACCAGATAATATGCTAGATCTTGGTGTTCTTGAACCATCATCGGTTTTGATCCAAGCTATTCAATCAGCTACAGAAGTTTCCTCAATGATTCTAAAAATCGACGATGTTATCGCAGCTTCTTCTCTATCAAAAGGGAGTCAAGATTAGAAAGACTTTAGTTATTTTTTTTTATTTTTTTTAGAATTTGTTTAATTCCTTGAATTGATTACCCCACGAAAATTTAGATAGAATCAAATCAGCTAAACGGTAAAAATTTGTAATGTATAAAGAGGCTGCTATAGCTTCAACAGAACTCAATTTTTCCCATTTTCCAAAATTTGTTGGATTTGTGGCTATGAATCTAGGAAGTTTTCGAAAATTACTTGAATCTAATTTAGTTATTTTTAAAAGTTTATTCCAAGAGCAGTCTATTACACATAATCCATATTTTAAAATTTGATCTCTGTCATTTATTGAAATCAATTTATGAGAAAATGGATTTAATATAATTGATTTTTTTTGTGTAATCTTGGACGTTTTTATTATTTTTACGAGATTTAATCTATTTAATTTGATTACAGTACATTTTTTAGGATCACAATCATTATAATGAAAACTAAAAAGTTTGGGGGATAACCCATTTGATTTCGAATATAGCATTATTTTACGATATTAAATACTTTTGATTTGTTTTCACTTTTGGCATTTAATATTTTTTTAACGTTCATTCATATTTAAAACTTGTAAGAACATTGACAGATTTTATAAACTTTTCTGTAGTTTGTTCTTCTCCTAATATTTGCATTATTGAATAAATTATATTTCTTGATTCACAAATAATGGGAATACCACCATAAGATAATGAAAATAGTCCGATAAATGATATTTCCTCTATATTTAACGAATTTTCTTCCTTCGAATATCTGATCTTTCCAGAAGGACAAGTAATTAATCCATAGAAATTTTCTGTATTCTGACCTGATAATGCCACATAGCATAATAAATCCCCAATTGAACTCCCTTCGGATTCTTCCTTCATTTTTTGGAACGCGACGTTAGCGTTTGCCGAGAAAGCTTCTACTGTTAGAGGTAAATTTTGCCCACTAACCTCTCTGGCATCAATTGTTAGGCCAGATGGACTTACTAATCCATATCTAATAAAGATTGGGTTTTGGAGAGAATCTAAAATCGTGCTAATGGCAGGTAGTAAATTTGATGGTTCAAAACTTTCAGGCGTATAAGAAACAAATGGTACTTCTGAACCCATCCCAAAAAGATAAATTGCACTACGAACTTTATCACAAAACCTTTCAATTTCAGATTCGAGTTCATCTCCACTCCCAAAAAGCTCTCCTAATTTTTGCTTCAAATAATACATAGACGTAGCTAAATTGTCTGCATCCAGGGGCCATTCCTTATGATAATCATGAACTATAGTTAGAAGCGTTTCATTAATTCTGATTGTAATTAAACAAACTTTATCAAAATAAGAAAATGAAATAACTTGGTCTTTAATATTCAAATCAATCCAATTTTCTTCACTAGCCGAAAAAGCGGCTGACGCCAAACTTGTAATTTGATTTGGATTCAAATCTATTTCACTTTTTCGACCAATTTTCGCTATAGAAAGACCGTTTTTATCACAAAGTAGTACTAAGACCGTGCCTTCTGAAGCTCGCAAGATAGATGTTAGATATTTAATTAAGGAATCTCTTACACTCATAAAAAAACCATAATCTTCTATACTAAACCATTATAATAAAGTTTCTTTATTATTAATAATATTAATTTTTATCATTTATTTCAATCGGATATTAAATTGATAATTTTATGTAAAATTTTTTTTATTTTATCTCCTTATATAATTTAATCACTATTTAAGTTATCAGTTACATGCGGGAATTGCCAAGTATGGTTAAAAGTTATATTTGACTCCACTAAATGCTGACTATAGGCGATGGACTTAGAATCCATTCTCGTAGGAGTTCGGGAGTTCAAATCTCCCTTCCCGCATATTATTTACTTCAAATGCAGGGAAATTAATAGAAATGAATGAAATTACATACTAAAACATTTTAATTAAAGGTTTTTATTCTTTCTAAATTATTCTTCTTTTATACCAAAAGAAAAATTTTAATGTTTGTCTTCTCTACTATTAATAGTTGTAAAAGACTTCTAAAATAAATTTTAAAAAAATAGATAAAATAATAGTGCCATGCTCCTGTAGTGTAGTCCGGCCAATCTTTCACCCAATTTAAAAGAAAGGGCTTGGCATGCTAGGCTTTCACCCTGGTGACAATACGGACCGTTTCGTTCTGTATCATTAACCGGGTTCAAATCCCGGCAGGAGCAAATTAAATAAAAAATATTCAAAATAAAATTCTATTTTTTAAAATCTTAATAAAACTTATTACTCTTTTTTTCAAAGAATCCTAATAAAAAAAATTGGAGCACTCTATTGTATCAACCAAAACATTCAATAATGAAAATAGTGTGTCGTTATGTTCGAATTGTCAAAGAATAGTATATTCACATCAATTCAAAAAGAATCAAGAACATTTAGTTGATTCAGAATCTTGGAAATGGATAAATAATTATTATAAAATTGCAGAGAAAAATATAAGAAATTATTATTTTAAATAGAAAAAAGCGCCCCCGGCTATAAGAAATCCGTAGTAGTGCCCGCGAATATTTCCCGCAGCAAGGAACTCTTGCATAGAATGGCTCTCGTCTTGCTCAGAGACTGACCATTGAAATCGAACATGCGACCGCCCGGTTAACGTCCGGAGGTATCTTTGCAATCAAATACCTTAGCCGGGTGCTCTACTTTGCCTAGCACACCGAAAAGCGGTAGCTACTTCTAGCTGAGCTACGGAGGCGCGATTGCTATTTTTTTTTTATATATTATTTTATTTATTATTATATTTAGTTTTTTCTATAATAAGGAAAGATGAGCTTAAGATTATTGAATAAATTTTTATATTCTTCTATTTATTATCAGTTTGCGTTGCGTAATAGATGAGCCATTTAGCCATTGCTTGAAAAGATTTGCTAATATTAAGGTCTTGTTTCGAAGAGCAAAATACACACTGATTACACTTAGCTTTATTCGCATAATCATTTGCGATATCAAATTCAACTTCATGATTTTGGAGATCCCACTTCATCCCCATTAAAATTATAGGGATAAACCCCGCTTTTTGACGAATGATCCTTAACCATTCCTGAATCTCTCTAAATGTGTCGTAGTCGGTTACATCAAAACATATAAATGCCCCACTTGCTCCTTTGCAATAGTCAGGTAAGAGTTCCCGAAACCGTCTTTCCCCCGCAAAATCCCATAATTGCATTTTAATTGCATCTCCGGTATCTAGAATTTCAGATTTTGTATGGAAACCTGCACCTATTGTCATTTTATATCCTTCTGCGAACTTACCTTCGCAATACCGAGTAATCATTGCAGTTTTACCGACCCCACCAGCACCAGCTACAATTACTTTAAAGATCCAAGAACTCTGCATTATTATAAATCAGATAAAAGAAATATGTATATAGATTATTGATTTGTAAATATGAATAACTTATTTATAATTAATAAAAACTGTAGTTTAAATACTTTTTTGAAAGCATTTTCTTTTTAAAGGTTTAAAAAAATTATCTAACCCAGGAAAATTGTTTTTAAAACTTTTAAATAAACAAAAAATCATTAAGATCTCATGGTAAATAAGGAAAAAGTCAATTTTAAAATGAATAAGATTTTTAAGAGATTTTATTCTATTATTTTTAGTACACTTTAATTTATCAAAGCCTTAAATAATAAAAGTTGTGATAAAAGAGCATTAAAGACGACGACATTTGTCCGTTATGTAGTTTTCCAAAAGAATTATGTATTTGTGATAGTTTAAGTGCCGATGAACAACAGATAATCATTTCTAACAGTAGACGTAAATGGGGGCGAGTTGTTACTGTAATTTCTTTCGTTGGAAATTTTGAAGTAAATTTGAAGAATATTTTAACAAAAGCAAAAAAGAAATGCGCTTCTGGTGGAACTGTAAGAAAAAATGAAGTAGAACTTCAAGGAGATCATCGATTTAAAATGAAAAAACTATTGATTGATTTAGGTTTCCCAGAAGAAAACATCCTTATCCAATAAAAATCACCATATTATAAACCTAAGATAATATATTTTTTGGAAAGTCTTAATACTCTTAATTAATTATATTTTTAACAAATTCTAGTAAAATCACCTCTATGGATTCTATGTTTTATAAAGTAATTTTTAAAGCTATTGAAAATGTTGAAAACAAAAATCTTATGATGAGTTTCAAGAATTTAAATTCAACAACCCCTATAGCAATACCCTCTGAATTTATCAATAAATTAAGAGATTTAAGTGAAAATTTAGAAAATATCATTCATTTTCAAAATATCGAAGAGGTGTTAATTATTGGGAATTTAGTCTCTAGATACAACCACAACTATTATTTAATCAATCTTTTTGAAAGGGTAAATGGAGAAAAACAAGGTTATTTAATAGGTAATGTTAATGAATTAGGGGATATAGTATTAGGAGTATGGCCTTTTAATCGACAGCTTTTAAAACTAACTCCTGATGTAATTATTAATACATTTGATGAAATGATAAAGTCACCAACTAATTATAGAAAAATCTGTATTATATCTCAGTAATTAACTTCAGTTTTTAGATAATATCCTAGTTTTGAATAATTTTATAAGAAGCAGTGAAAAACTCGTTTGAGTCCGTTTCAAATGGTATCCCCTTCTAGCACAAAATGTGGAAGTTGTACAACTCAATCAAGATCACCTCCCCTAACCCAGTAATATCGATTTTTGTCATATTTTAATTAAAAATCAAAAGGAAATACTAAATTAATACTTTAATACTTAGGTTTCTATTTTGTTCATAGCATTTTCTAATTCTTCATCAATATCTAAATATTTATATTCATATGCCATAATTTCATATGAACTTGAGTAATCGCTAAATTTGGATTTTCCTTTGATTACTATATCTTGCCCTAAAAAATCATCTGATTTTTTATTCATAAAATTTTCAAAATCAGGACTTTCTTTAATCTGGATTATCTTCTCTGTCTCAAATCCCATAAACTTTTCAGCTTTATCTCCTATAAACGTTACTCGTATTGACCCACTCCCATCATCGATTAAAAGATTAATAATCATTCGAAATTCTGATTCTGCTTTTATTTCACACAAACAATTGTCTAATTTCTTGAAACACTGGGTACACGCCTCATAAATCGTAATATTCTCAAGTTTTTTTGCTATATAACCTTTAATCTCGACCATTCCTGAAGTATTGATAGAATCAATTTTCCTATAAATACCTGAAAAAGAACTTTTTATATTTCCGTTATTAAGATCTCTTGTTTTGAGGTTATCCAATTCTACTTCTACCATTTCTAATATTGAATCATTAATTATTGAAATTTCATTTCTCTGTGAGAATGTGCTATGCTTTACCATAACATTTTTTAATAGTAATCCTTGATTTAATGATAACTTATTTGAATATTCCTCTGCAGTTTCTGCCCACAATGTAACTCTTATCCAATCAGTTTGATCACTCACAATAAATCCTAATAAAGAAATTCTTTCCCCTGATTTTGATTCAATTATTTTCAAATTGTCTACCGATGTTATTTTTCCCTTAAAAGAGGTAATTCCTTTAAAAGTCTGAAGGGTTTCTATTCTTTCTATCAATTCAACTTCAATCTGAAGCTTTATCTGTAATTTATTTAATTTTGAGCTTCTATTTGCTGTTAAATCAATAGATTTAGAATCATAGGTGTTTAATCTCGGATTTAAATTTGAGATTGAGATTACATCGTCAACTTTCAAATTCTTAATTTTATTGATATCATCATTCCAGAAGGTAATTCTTATTGATCCTGTCGAATCTAAAAGAATTAAAGACCTTACTCTTCCAATCTCCCCATTCTTCCTTGTAAATTCTCTCTCTGGTGCTATTTGGATTATTTTTCCTTCAATTAATATTGATTTAAGATTTAAATTAACTTCAGATAAAGGAATTACTTTGGATATTATTTTAGGATATTTATTATAATCAACATCTTCAGGAGATAATATTAACTTTCCAAATCTTCCAACATATATTTCTACGTTTTCAAATTTATTTTGCTTAGCAATACCATTAATAATTTGAATTAATTCATTTTCTTCAAAATTAGATTCACCGAAAATATTTACTTGGTCGTCCCATAATACAATTCGAATATCTCCTGTATTATCCTGTAATAAAAAAGAACCTACCTTTCCACTTCCACCATCGCTTTTAGTGAATTCGTTTATGTTATAAATTTCCTTGATTCTACCAGTTAAGTTAATATTTTTCATATTAGGTGTGATGTCTGAAATATTTAGGTCAATTTCATTTAATAAATCCTTATTTTCCTCTTTTACATCAACACCTAATTCTCTGGCTATAATAAATAGTGCTCCTTCTTCCGAAATTAAGCCTTTTAACTCTACTTTTTTATTTTCAACCATGTCTTGTATTTCTTTCCTTGTTAAACCTGTGTTTTTTAATATTTTTTTAATATAAAGCTCAGATTTCATATCATTCATTTCTAACAATTTACCTGATTTTTAAGATTATGTAGATATAATTATTTAAAAAAAAAATTATTTAATAGTTAATTAAAATATCTTTCTTTTAAAATAAGAGAGTATTAAGTAATGGTAATTTTTTTAATTTAAACTTTATATAAGATATTATAAAAATGTTTAAAATCATCTCAAATCTATATAATACCTATTATCAGGGGTTTTTTCTTGAACGGCTTTAAAGTCATACCCGTATTAGATATTTTAAATTCTACAGCTGTACATGCAATTAAAGGTGAGAGAGCAGGATATAAACCTTTAATATCAAAATTAATTAAATCATCCAACCCGTTAGAAATTATTCAACGCCTAAATTCTAGATATTCAATTAATGAATTTTATATTGCAGATTTAGATGCTATTGTCAACCAAAATCCAAGTATTCAATTATTAAGTAGTATTTTAAATATTCCAGGAATAAAGATAATGATAGATCCTGGAATCACTAATACTGAAGATATTCTCCAATATTCAAAATATAATATTAATAAATTAATAATAGGGTTAGAAACAATACAAAACTTACAGACTATTAAAAAAGCTTTAGCTTACTTAGCTGAAAGTAAAATCATTATTAGTATTGATATGTATAAAGGAAAAATCTTATCGAAAGTGAAAAGTTTGAGTAATCTAAACCCAATCGCAATTATTAAAAAATTAGAACTATTTGGCATTAAAGAATTAATTTTATTAGATTTATTTAGGGTTGGTCAAAAAATTGGGGGTATTCCCTCTAAATATCTTGAGATTAAAGACGAATTTGAGGGAAAAATATATGTAGGAGGGGGAATAAAAGAATTTAAAGACATTTTATATTTAAAACAACAAAGATTTGCAGGTGTATTAATAGCAACTGCCCTATTTGATGGGACGATAAATATTGAGAAATTGAGGAAATTTTTTGTTTAGTTTCTCTATTCAATAAAAATAACACCTGTACTGGATACATTTAAAGTTTTTTTACAAACTGGACATGTATGTTTCATTCTAACCCAATCTGTCAAGTGTTCCTTATGGGCTTTAGCTTCACATATTGGACACCCGGTTACCTCATCAAAAATTTCAATGTTTTTCCCACATACAGAACACTTGGTTTTTGATGCCGTCTGTATTTTGATTAATTCTTTTTTTACGTCTAATACGACTTTCTCTGTATTTTCTGCAGTTGGGTTTATTTGTTTTAATTCATCCTTAGTATCAACACAGAAAATTGAACCTTCTGTATCATCCTTCTTATTCCCAATCCAAACTACCTTTCCTTTAAAATAACTTGATCCTTGGCGTTCTAGTGCTAAATTCAACCTCCTTTCTTCCATAACATAAGTCTGTATCACCTTTGTATACTTTAAATTCAAAGTCGATGACAACTTGTTGACTACTTCTTTTGGTTCTTTAAATACCTCATTAGTTATTTCTAATTTTGTAATTTCTTTAGGAGACATGATGATCTAATTATCTTGTTTTTATATCTAATAAAAATGATTTAATTTAAATTTTTATATATTGTTGATTCTTAGTAATTTTTTGCATTAAACTCTTAAATAAATTATTTAACATCCTTATAATTATATATATTGGTTATGCAAACCAAAATCAAACTTTTAATTAGCCCAAAAACAATTGAAGAAGCTAAAATTGTTATTTCTGCAAAAATAGATTTCATTGACTGTAAGAATCCAGAAGAAGGTTCGCTTGGAGCCAATTTTCCTTGGGTAATAAAAAGTATGAAAGAACTAATTCCAAATAATAGTCCACAACTTTTAAGCGCTGCAATTGGGGATTTTCCTAACTTACCGGGATCGGCATCCCTAGCAGCGTTAGGTGCTGCGGTATCTGGCGCAGATATAATAAAAGTAGGTTTAAAGGGTCCAAAAAATGTTGAAGAAGGGATCAAACTAATGAAAGGTGTGGTAAAAACCGTGAAGGATTACAATAAAAATATACAAGTAGTTGCAGCAGGTTATGCTGATTATATAAGAATGGATACAGCCCTCAATTTTCTATCAATCCCTATAATTGCTGCAGAATCTGGTTCCGATATAGCAATGCTTGATACTTATATTAAAGACAACAAAAATTTGTTTGATTTTTTAACTCTAAATCAATTGGTTGAATTCAAAAAATTGGCAAATGATCTTAAGCTGAAAATTGCTTTAGCTGGTAAATTAAACCAAATCAACCTTTCTAAAATAAAAAAAATTAATCCAGATATAATAGGAGTTCGAAGTATGGTGTGCGAGAGACAAGATAGAAAGAATGGAAAAATCAAATTGGAGCTTATTGAAAACCTAATGACTGGTTTGTATGGTAACTGAATTTATTGAAAAAGCAAAATTTTTGTTAATTGATGATTTTGTTATAATAATTTAAAACAATTACTTTAATAATAGGATTCATTCAAAAAGTTTTAAAAGTAAAAATCTCTATTGTTTAAATGTTAAATAGAAGGAATAATAATGTTTCATAAAGAATTGGGTATCATTGGCCTAGGGAAAATTGGTTCTACTCTTTTAAGAGTCCTAATTAATTCAGGAACAATAAATCGTGAAAAAGTCATTGTTTACGATATTGATGGGGAAGTCCTTAAAAAACAAACTCAGGAAAATAACGTAGAATCAGCAGAAAACAATAAAATTTTAGTACAAAATTCTAAATATATTCTAATTGCGGTCCTACCACAAGTAATCGATAAAGTTTTAGAAGAGATTTGTTCTAAAATTACAGAAGCTCAAATAATAATAACTATTGCAGCTGGTATTTCAATTAACCATATTAATAAAATTATTAATAAAAAGATAGGGATTGTAAGGATTATGACCAATACACCCGCTCTTGTAAGAGCAGCTGCTTCAGCAATTTCATCAAATGAGCATATAAAACCATCGGAGTTAGATTTTGTTAAAAAATTGTTTAAAGCTCTTGGGCTTGTTGTTGAATTAGAAGAAAAGCACCTTGATGCGGTCACAGGTTTATCAGGAAGTGGTCCCGCTTATCTTTTCATAATAATGGATGCTCTTCCTGATGGTGGTGTAAAAATGGGTCTTCCAAGAAAAGTTTCTTTAAAGCTGGCTGCTCAAATGGTTTTAGGTTCAGCCAAATTAGTGTTAGAAACAGGTAAACATCCTGGAGAATTGAAAGACATGGTTGCATCTCCGGGCGGGACGACAATTATTGCAATCCATGAACTTGAATCAGCAAAGTTAAGAGCTACTCTTATAAGCGCTGTAGAAGCTGCAACCTTAAAGTCTAGATCTATGAACGAAAAAAGCTGAGATTTTTCTTGTTTATCATTCTTGGACCTGCTTTATTAATAGACAAATCAAAAACTTGTATTTCGGGTTTATAGGAATCCAAAACCTCTTCAACCTTTTCTACGGCTTCCAATTTACATATTGAATAAACAGACTTTCCCAACTGATTCATGCTTGCCCCCAAAATATCTAAATTATTCAAACTATCGATTAAATCTTCTAATTCGGACAAATTTAATATATGTAATATTTCTGTTTCTTTTACGAATTCCATCGATGCACGAATAAAGGAGATTATATTAGGATTTTGAACTAATATCTTTTGGGCTTTTCTTCCGGCTTTTTTTATCATTAAATTTAACTTTGGATGGGTTAAAACAGATTTTGTATGGATCATCCCAAAAGTTCCGCAAATTACTTTTAAGTTTCTAGGAAAGTTAATACGTTCGGAGACACATGGATAGCCTGGTTCCCTTAATATACACAAACCTCCACTTAACTGACCACAGACAGTCCCCAACCCCGTATGATTCACAACTTCGGCAATATGGGCTAATTTTCCTTTTTCAATATTTGACCACTTCAAATTTAAAACATGATCTAGACCATAAATTGTCCCTAGCGCTCCAGCACCACTTGCCCCATATCCACATCCAACGGGTAGATCAAAATTATGATAAATATTGATTTTTACAACTTTTTTTAGGTATTTTTTAACATAGTTATATATGTAGTGTGTTGTTTCAGCTTTCTGATTTACCTTCAAATTATTTATGAAAATATTAATTTCTGGAGTATTCGATTTTTCTACTTGTATTTTAGTCCTTCCAACAGCACTTAAGTTAAAACCGGCACCTCTTGACCCCATAATTTCAGGATTTTCTATTTTTATACCATCTATCTCATCCACAATTTCAAAAAAACCAGAAATTCTGTGGGGAACTTCAACTACAACTTCATTTTTGTGTGATGCCATTTGAGTTGGGTAACCTAATTTATTAAATCATCTTTTATTATTATATAAATAGAGTGAATGAAAAGGTTATGAAAGAAAGTATAGTAATAAAGATTGGTGGATCGTTATTATTTAATGAAGAGGGGAAAGCAGACAAAGAAAAAATAGCTGAACTTTGTAAAATCTTTAAAATCAGAAAAAAAAAAAAGCCTTGGATAATTGTGTGTGGAGGGGGATCGTTGGCAAGAGAATATATAAAAATAGTCAGATCTTTTAAGGGAACAGAAGCATTATGTGATACTTTTGGAATAGAAATTTCACGAATAAATTCTAGATTAATAATTGCTGCCCTTCAAGAAATAGCATATCCCGTAGTTCCAAAATCTATCGAAGAACTTGCTACAGCTTTACTTTTTGAAAAAATTATTGTTATGGGTGGTTTACAACCGGGTCAATCAACAACTTCAGTGGCATTAGAGGTAGCAGAATATATTGATGCTAAAGAACTTATAATTTTAACTGATGTAAAGGGGATATACGATAAAGATCCAAAAAAATTTGCTGATGCAAAATTGTTGGAAAAGCTTAATTATAACGAACTACAGAGTATAATTTTAAATACATCAAAGGATAATCAAGCCGCTGCTGGAGAATATCGTGTTTTCGATGCAGTGTCCCTTCAAATTTTAAAACGGAGTAAACTCAAAGTTAAAGTTATGTCTGGGAAAGATTTAAATGAATTCAGAAAATTTTGGGATGGAGATAATGAGACTATTGGAACTGACATAACAATTGGGTAAATAAACCAAAAAATATTTTAACAAATGAAGTTTTAACTACATAAAATTATTGAAAAGGATTTTTACTAATAAAAATGTCTCAATCCTCCTGGAAAGATCAAATAAAAAAGAAATGGGGCCCTCATAGTCATTGTTCTGTTTGCGGTAAGGCAATGCCAACAGATAAGAAATATTGTAGTCAAGGTTGCAAAGATAATTATATGCAACATGAAAGAAAACAGAAGAAAAAGGGGAGGTTTCAATGTATCTTCTTAATTGTTATGTTAGTTGTAATGATGTTGTTTTTATTTATTCCTAGTCTGTTGGGTGGTTAGATTATATGTTGAAGTCTAATTATTAATCCATTTTTATTTCTCTCTTAAAAATTATAGAGTTTTTAACTTTCTACTTGTATGATATAGGTATTACTTTTTTAAAATGCAGGGAGTGGGATTCGAACCCACGAAGAGCTATCTCACCGGATATCTCATCAGAAATTATTGACTCTAACGGATGTTAAATTAAAAGATCTTGAATCCAGCTAATGAGAATTATTTTTTCCCAAAAGAGTCCGGCACCGTTGGCCAACTTGGTTATCCCTGCTTGAATGTTTTTTTAAATAAAATAATATTTAAGATAATAAAAATCATATTATAAAATGGTAGCTCCACCTTCTATCAAATAGAATTTTTTAATCTCCAGTGTGTATTTTTATAAATAAGAATATAAATATATAACCTCAAAAAATGTTAATCTGGTTCAGATTCTATGTCCTTAATGATTTGATTTAAAACTTCATTCAAAAAATTAATTATGGGTTTTATGAATTTAGAGTCTATTTCCTTGTTTTTCAAAAACAATAGTAGTAAAACGGGAGCGTTCAATAGATTTGATGTTTTTTCAGAAATTATCGTGCTTAATAGTTTATTGGTCATACCAAATAAATTATAAGAAACTGTCGGAGATTTAATTCCTTTTACCATGGAGGGGCTTCCTAAAGTGACGTTCCCTATTCCCATTTCTTCTTGATCAGCTATAAGTAATAAAAAACTCTTATATAATTTGTAGATCTTTAAGTAAATCTTCTTATTATCAATATCAATATAACTATTAGCAAGTAATTTCATGTCTTTGTCATTTTTCTTTTCTAATTATTGTTTTGATGACAGATTTAAAAGCAAAAAGGTTAATCTGAAGAAAGTACAACATCTGAAAGTCTCTGCCTTCGAATGTCAAAATCATGATCTAAATGAATTGTTATACAATGTTGGTCTTTTTTTTCAAGATTCTTATGGACGTAGCTTATTGGGACAATTGGTAAAATAGATTCGATCACGATTTTTTTTAGTACTGGAATAGGTATAACTGCATTACACCTCTCACAATTTACTAAAACTACTTTTCTGTCAGGGGATTCTATTTTTTTCATCCGTTTTAAAACATCAGGATTCTCAATAATCATTTTTTGATTATTTTTTGGAGGTTCTGGAATAGGAGGTATAGAAAGATCCGTTGTCGAATAATCATTATCAGATTTTGTAATTTTTGGGTTTGAATTTCTTTCTTCTCTTTCATTATCCTTCAATTATCCCACATCCAACCTCTATTTCTAAATAAATAAAATCCGTGAAATTTTAAAATTGAATTTTTCTTTTTTGGTTTTCGAAATATTCACTATATATAAATGTTATCTGGATTTATAAAAAAGGTTTAATATTTCAACCTAATAATTTTTAACGTTTTTAAAACATTTAAATTGAAAATTACATTAGTTCGAAAAACTTTTTTTTTAGAAATAAAAGTCAGACACCAAATATTTGCCTTAATTCATCGTAAATTTTAGATAGTTCTGAAATAATTTGCGAATTATTTTGTTGAAGATAATAGCTTACGTATCCTGCTAAACCCTCGGCATCTTTTATCCAATCTAAAAATGCTTTAATTTCACCTTGCAACTTAGGATTTACACTCGTACCCCCCACCGAAGGTGTTGCTTCAACGGTAGCTCCCCCTGCGGAAGCTACTCCGCCCATTTGAGAAGCTGCTTGACCCAACTGGGAAGTCGGATCCATATATGATGCAACTGAACTCAATGTGCTTAAGGCTTTTTGAACCTCCATCGCAGCTCCTCTACCGTCTCCATCGGGACCTACGTAAGCAATTAGTTTATATTCATCATCCTTTGCTGCTACGATAGATCCCTCACCTTTGTAAGACATGGCAACAAACCGTTCAGCTTCCATCTGCAATATTGAGTATTTTACTCCTGCTACCATAATGAATCGAGCATTTTGGCCAATCCAACTAGATACAACTTTGCCTACATCTGCACTAATATCCCAATTGTCTGTGGTGTAAATAATTTCTTTACCTTTGAGAACTGCTGCTGCAATTATATTAGGATCATCTTGCATTAAATTATAGACTGCTGTTGCTGGATCTACTGACATATCTTTTCTCTTTTATCTATGATTTTGAATAAAAACTAGTGAAAATACATTTTATTATAAAATTATTATTTACTGAGATTTTAAAAATTTATCTATAAAGTATAATATTATCATTTTGTTTCTATTTTTTATTGTTAACGGTTCCAAAATAAGATTATAAATAATTTAGTGTAGATTGTTCTTAAATTAAGAACAAAAAAACTTGCTACAAAATTCCAATGGTTGTTTAATTATTTAGAAGATTAAACTTGTTTTTAAGTTTTTATCTCATCTACCTTTTAACAAGAGCTATATATCATTTTTTATAAAAAACCTAGAATTTTTAAAAATAATTGAATAACAAGGTTTACTCTTTAAATAGTCAAAGTAATTCCGACAAAAATAGTTCTATAATTTAAGATAAAAATAACATGGGAAAAAGGTTTTATCCCCTGAGCTTCTTTGGAAATTTTAACTATTAAATTATCACATTTAATTGATATATATAAAATAATTTAAGATAGGAGTGGTTTCTGTTTAATTTATAAAAATGTCGCATTAAATTAGACCGAAGAAGGAATATATTAAATTTTTTCTATTAAAATTGGTATTCAAAAATGAAAAATTGAGGTTATTATTAACGGATAAATCTTCAAAACGCAAATATTTATATGTGCAAAAATAATAATGAAAATTAAAGTAGAGAATTAATTTTAGGTTAGTTTAAGTGGATCTTTCAATACCTCAAAAAAATTTAAATTTGTGCCCAGAATGTGGTAACAAAAATTTAATTTCTGATGATACTCGCGGTGAGATTATTTGTAATGATTGTGGATTAGTATTAGGTCAAAGAGCAATTGATTCAGGTCCTGAATGGCGAGCATTCACTTCTGAAGAGGCGAATAGGAAAGTAAGGGTTGGAGCGCCCACAACTCTAACTATTCATGATAAGGGTTTAAGTACTATGATTGGGTGGAAAAATAAAGACGCGTTTGGAAAAATGATAAGCCCTAAAATGAAGGCAGAAGTTTATCGGTTAAGGAAATGGCATGTGAGAACCCGAACCAATAAATCTATTGATAGAAACTTAGCTTATGCTATGAATGAGCTAGATCGATTTTCATCCCAATTAAATCTATCTAAAGGTATAAAAGAGTCTGCTGCTCATATATATAGAAAAATGGCTTATAAGAATTTAATCAGAGGAAGATCAATTGAAGCCATGTTGATTGCCTCAATATACTTATCTTGCAGAATCAACAAAATTCCAAAAACTCTTGATGATTTTATAGAATTTGCATCTGTTGATAAGAAAAAAATTGCTCGTTGCTATAGGTTAATTTTAAACGAGCTTAAACTACATATCCATGTGTCATCTCCAATAAATTTTATACCTCGTTTTTGTGCCGAATTAAAATTATCTGGGAGGACTCAAAACAGAGCGGCTTCTATCTTAAAGCTTGCTAAAAAATATCAAATTACTGCAGGTAAAGCCCCAACAGGTTTGGCTGGTGCTGCCTTATATGTTGCCGCGATTCAAGAAGGAGAACGTAGAACTCAAAGAGAAATATCTTTAGCTGCGGGTGTTACTGAAGCTACTATTAGAAACCGCTATAAGGACTTGATTAATAATTTAAAATTTAACTTAAACTTTTAATCGGATTTCTTTATAATAAAACTATAAAATGCTATGAATCTACCGTACCTTTATTCGTTTTATAACATCAGGTCGTTTTTTGTATAAAATACGAAATCCACAATGAGAACATTTAATACCCGGTAGTGCGCTCAGTTCTTTTTTGCTAACCTCTTTCCCGCAACTCTTCCTAGCACACACATACTTCATATTATATTAAAATATTCCATGATTAAAATATTTTTTGCTAATAAATCAAAATGATCTAGAAAAATATAAAGAAAAGTAAATTTAGAAGCTAACTTATTATTATATGTAAAGGGATTTTCTTTTATCGTCTGTGTCGATATGCTGGAAGGTTTCAAGGTCTTTTTCTAGCTGATCTTTTTTAATCTGAAGATTTTTAGTTAAATCTTCAACATTTTCAATAGAATATTTCTTTTTAATTGGTAAAGTAAATGATTTTTTAAGCATTTCTAAAAGTATGATGGATGCTTTTAAATCCGTAATATCTTCATTGACCATAGCCATGTTATCGGTTTCAGCTAGAAAAACTAACCCATCAATATCAAATCTTGCTTTAGCTAAAGTAGGAATCAATCCATTAGCACCTATTATTACGCCTTTTTGAATTTTCTGACAATTACCTTCGCTTAAGTAACCTTCCATTATTTCTCGATTTGTAGAACTGATAAATATTTGAGGAGCTTTTCGTTTCAAATTGCGACTGCTTATAGGATATGCGCCTAATGCAATTATTAATGAGATTCCGAGTTGATTAATAATATCTGTGAGAAAATTCGAGATCCTGTATATTCCTTTAGGAGTTAAACTTTGAGCATCAGCTGTTATTAACAGTATATCTCTTAAGTTCTGTGGGTCCTTCCAATATAAAATTTCAGCCTTAGGAGCAGATAATAAACTGTTATCAACAATTGCCCCAGCAGGATAATCATCAAAAATGATATCCATAAGATTTTTAGCATTTAATTGTCCTATTAATGAATCCAAAGCAAATTTACCTACGTCAGCTATCCCAGGCATACCTAAAATGCAGATTGGGTTTGTAAAATCTTTATACGATAACTTTTTGTGGTGAATAATTCTAATATCATCCATTTATTAAACCTTCTTTTAACTAAAATAAATCCTAATAATTGGGTATTTTTATCCATTTAAAAATAATGTATTATCCTAGTAGACACAAGAATTAGTGTAAAACTAATACTTTAATAACATCAAAAAGTTAATTATGATTTGATTCCCTATTTTTTAGTAAGTGCAAGAACATCCTAAAGATTAGATTTAATGAAAAGTATAAATTATAAATGTAAAATGTGTGGAACTTGCTGCCATAAGATTCCTGAAGATTCATTAAAAAGAATTCCCCTATATCCTGACGAGGCTGACAAGTTAATAGAATTAGCTGAAAGTAGAGCAATCGACTTTAAGATTATAGAGGATTTAGTTTTTCCAGATCTTAAAAATAAAAAAATTTTAGTTTTGACATATCGAATAAAGTTGGATAATGAATCAAATTGTTGCCCATTTTATAACAAGAGAAATGGGTGCACTATTCAATATGATAAACCAATGGCTTGTAGAGCATATCCTCTTGCTTTAAAACGGAAAGATGCTTTTAACTTTTCAATCTCGATTGATCCATATTGTAATTTTGTAGCTAATAATTATGGTGAATTAGAAATGGTCAATTTAGAAATGCTAAAGGAAGTTTTTAATGAAGAATATTCAAAAGCAGAAGATTATTATCGGAAAAACAAAAAGTTAATGTATAAAATAAGGAAATTAGAGGTTACAAAAAAAATAAATATACCCCGCGATATCAGTTTAGACAAATTTGATTCCTATTTAAAGAATTGGGATCGCATGGAGATTCGAGTCAAATAAGATAAAATTCTATAGAAGAAAACAATGGTATATATAAATTGAATTACTTCGGGGATAGAAAAAACAGATTCTAAATATGTAACTTTAAATCTCTCACAAACTCTTTAAACTTATTATCGTTTAATTCTATTATTTTAAACCTGTTTAACGCCTCACTGATTATCTGAGCTAATATATGTTTACAGAAATCTCTTTTTTTGTAGACTACTACTGTCTTATAAAAATCTTGACAAGAACAGAAAATTCTAGGATATACTAAATACTCGTGTTTTTTTCCCATCGCTGCCCAAACAATCCTGTTAGAAGGTTTATAAATGTATTTTGTAACACCTCTCGTCAATACGTCTATCACATTGACTGATTTACCTGGAAAGATTAACTCTAAAAATGAGAGAAAATTTTCGTCAATAATTTGTTTTCTATTAATCTTTTCAAATACATCTAATAGTAAATCTTTAGACATTTGTAACTATATATTAGTAGAATCTTTAAATAAAAAAAGGTCACCAAAATATTGAGCAATATATTATATCTTCCTACGAGATATTTTCCCTCTATTTCTGGCGCTGAATTCTATTTTCAAAGGATAGCTGAAATATTAACTCGAATGTACAATTATAAAATAGATATTTTCACCTCTAATGCTATAGATTTTAAAGCCTTAAGGAATCCCAAAGGTAGAATTATTGGAAGTAACAATAAAATTTTCAATAAAGTAAATTCTCTTAAAATTAATAGATATCCAATTAATTACAATAATACAGAAGAAGAAACTTTTCAAATACTTAAGAATATACATTTTTTTAATGCGTTGAATCTTAAAGAGGATTGTGTAAAAAAGATCATAAGAAATGGTCCCTTTTTAGGAAATTTGTTAGATTTTTTTATTGAAAATAAAACATTAAATTATGATTTAGTTCATTCTACTTTTTTTCCATATTTTAACCTTATTATAAGTCTTATTGTAGGAAAAATCAAGGAGATCCCAACAGTTTGTACCCCTTTTTTCCACTTTTCTAATCCACGCTATTCAGATCCAAGTTTAGTGTCAATCTTAAAAAATTTTGATTGCATTATTGCTTGTACTAATCTTGAAAAAAGAATCTTAGTTGAAAAATTTAATTTACAAGAAAAAAAGATCCAAGTTATTCCAATGGGAGTAGATTTTGATAAATTTGAAACCATTCATAAAACTAAACTTACAAATTACTATTTTAAAGAAACTTTTTTTAATAAGTTGGAGAAGAAATACAAACTAGTACTCTTTGTTGGATATAAGAATTATGAAAAAGGTGCTATTTCTATTTTAAAATCAATTCCTTTCATTCTTAAAAAAGTTAAAAAAGTATATTTTGTATTTATAGGCCCGTCTACTTTAGCATTCAACCTTGAATTATCTAAAATTAAAAAATTGGAGGATGTTAAAATTATAAATTTTACTCCAGAAAACTTAACTGGGTACTTTGATAAAAAAAAATTAACTGCTTTTAAAGAAGCTGATATATATTTAATGCCTAGTAGGAGCGACGCTTTCGGAATCTCATTTTTGGAGGCTTGGGCTTCAGGAAAACCCGTTATAGGCGCAAGGATCGGAGCGACTCCAGAAGTGATAAGAGAAAATATTGATGGATTCCTCGTTGAATTTGATAAACCAAAGGATATAGCCCATAAAGTTATAAAGTTATTAAAAAATAAAAAAAAGAGAAAAAAATTTGGAAGAGCAGGTCAGATTAGAGTTTCTCAGAAATTCACATGGGATATAGTGGTAAAAAAAACTCATGTGACATATCAAAAATTATTAAAGTTATCAGGTTGATAAATCCATGAAAAATATCGCAGGAAATTCATATATACAAAAAAAAAATGCAATAATTAATCTTGATTTAGTTCCTTTGGATGAGATAATTAAAAATTACGAGACTCCTTTACATATTTTCTTGAAAAAAAAAATCGAAGACAATATCAGCACTTTTAATAATATCTTCAAAGACGTATTTGAAGATTTTGAATGTTTCTATTCATTAAAAGCCAACTTTCTTCCAGAAATTTGTAAAATTGTAAACTCAAAGGGAGTGGGTGCAAACGTTGTTGGGATCCCAGAACTGAGATTAGCCTTAGAAGTTGGTTTCTCACCAAACTCTATAATTGTTGGAGGCCCATATTTACCAGAGGATCTTCTAGAATTAAGCATTAAAAGTAAAGTAAAAGAAATAATTGTATACGGCTTGGATGATATAAAAAAAATTAATGATGTAGCTAAAAAACATCATATAGTTCAAAATATTTGTATCAGGGTCAACTCTCAGAAATACGGAAGTAAATTGGGTGTTAAATTTAACAAAAATAGCATTAAGATTTTAAAACAATCAATTAAAAGCTACAATCATATCAAAGTGTCAACAATATTATCACATTTTACAACACAAATGAACGATATTAACCAATTTGATAAAAACATAAAGAATTTAGTATCTAACTTAAAAATATTATTAGAACATGAAATCTATATTGAAAATATAAATTTTGGGGGAGGATTTCCAGAAGCAACAGTAATGTCTCATAACCGATTAACCAAAATTGCTCAAATAATAAAGACAAAGGTAGATGATTTCAATATTAAAGGGATTTATTTAGAACCTGGAAGATATTTTGTTGGAGATTCTGGCTTATTTCTTACAAAAGTTGTAAAAGTAGGCGAAGATCGATGGATTTTCTTAAACATTGGGAATCATATTTGCCCAAAATTTGCTAAATGTTCTTTAAGATTTTATAATGCATCACAAATTAATGAACCTCATAAATACAAAACAAATATAGCGGGGATCGTCCCATCTGATCAAGATGTTTTAGCAAAGAATTATTTTTTTACACAGAATTTAATAGCTAATGATTACGTCATAGTAACAAATACTGGAGCCTATTGCCTAACATTTTCGAATCGTTTTCCTTATAAACTGCCTACGATTATTCTTATCGATGGTAATTCTATCAAAGAAATTTTCGATCCAAAAAGAGATCACGATTTCTCAATAAGTTGAAAACGGAAGTAATATCGGGATAATACATTAATTCTAATTTTTTTATTTTCTTCTTTTTCGTAATATAGGAAGTGAATTGATTAATATGGAAACATTTATTAAAAATGCTCGAAAAAGAGAAATTATTAGACCACAGATAGAAAAATTTGGGTATGCTAATATAAAAATTATAGGTTGTGGTGGTGCTGGAAATAATACCATTGATAGGCTAATGAAAATAGGAATAAGAGGAGCGTCTTGTGTCGCAGTTAATACTGATTGCCAACATTTGGAAAACATAGAATCACATGTAAAAATATTGATTGGAAAAAATCTAACAAAAGGACTGGGGGCTGGAGGGGATCCTGAGATTGGTAGAGCTGCAGCAGAAGAATCTCGAGAAGATTTAACTAAAGTTTTAATAGAATCCAACTTAGTATTTATAACATGTGGTGAGGGTGGTGGAACTGGAACGGGGAGCGCCCCTATCGTAGCAGAAATCGCTAAATTAGAAGGTGCTATTGTCGTAGGAGTTGTAACTTTACCCTTCGATACTGAAATCGGCCGAATTGATAAAGCTAAAATTGGTTTAAACCTGTTAAAGCGTTATGTAGATACATTAGTGGTTATTGATAATAATAGATTATTGGATATTGCACCGAATCTACCAATTATAGAAGCTTTTAGCGTAGCGGATGAGGTTTTAGCAACTATGGTTAAGGGAATTACAGAAACAATTTCTTTACCTTCCCTAATCAATTTAGATTTTGCAGATGTTAGAACTATATTAAGTACAGGTGGAGTTGCAATTGTAGGTGTTGGGGAATCTAACAAAAGAGATAATCGAGTCGATGATGCAATTAATGATGCCTTAAATACTCCTTTATTAGATGTTAGTATTGATGGTGCTAAAGGCGCTTTGATTCATATTTGTGGTGGAAATGATATGACTCTCTCAGAAGCAAATTCTGTTGCTAAAAAAATATCTGAAAAAATGGATGTAACTGATTCAATGGTAATTTGGGGTGCGAGGGTTTCAGATGAATTTGATGGATTTGTAAGAGTTATGCTACTAATAACTGGGATTAAATCACCTCAGATTTTTGGGAGCGGTTATTCTTTTAATAAGTCTGTTTATTCTTCCCAAACAAAACCTTCAAAACTTAGTTTATCAGATGATATATTTAACATCGGAGAAATAACGTTTGATTGAAAATATAAATATATTTTTACCAAATAAAAGTTATGATCAATAAATTACATTTAGAGATGATCACCCAAAGACGTTAATTTTTGCACAAATTGAAAGATTTTAAGGTTTAAACTCAATATAGTTTAGATAAGACTTTTGGGAAATAGAAAATTAGAATTCAGGTTTGTACATTTTCCTAAAATGCTCCTTTCTTTTTTCATTGTATTTTCTTTCTAAATATTTTAATACCGTATGATGAGGTATCCCCTTTATAATCATATTTATGGATTTTCTAGCAATTTGTAAGTTCTCATAAACCGCTATTACTGAAACAGTTTTACCATATACAGAGACAAAACTATCAGCAAATGTTTCTATGGCCTTTCTCATCTCTCCGCTTCTACCAATAATTCGCCCTTTAATCCTTTTTATATGTTTTTCTGACTTCCCTAGAATGGATAAAAGATCAAATATTTCAAGATCATAATTTTCTTTTATCAATTTCATTGCTTTTATAGGATTAAATCCCCTATTAATCGCATTGACAACTTTTTGACCCGTGTAAACATTTAATGGTTTATAATTAGGATCATCGATTGATGGTAAAATTTCACAATCACCCGTTTTGCTATCTAAATTTATTTTTACTCCAAGTTCATCCTCAATTCTCTTCTTTATTATCCCATCCTTTCCTATTAGAACAGCTATTCGATTTTTTCCTATTCTCATATATTCACCATGATTAATTATAAAATTTTGGGGGATTTAAAAAATTAAATATCTAAATTTAAAACATCATAATAAAAATCTGTTGGATTTGGTGTGTCTATTCCTAATTTGTTGAAGAAATGGAAAATATTCTTTATGTCTCTAGCTAAATAAACTTCAGCTTTAGGATGTTGAATAGCAACTCCTTGAGATATGTCTATTACAACAGGTTTTTGATTATGATATAATATATTAAATTCACTTAAATCCCCATGAACTAGTTTAGCTTTATTATAAAGTAACTTTATAAAAGTTAAGATTTCATTAAATAAGTTTACTGGGTCTTTGGGTTTTTTGATTTCTTTAAGAAGTGGTGCAGGAATAGATTCAAAACCAATATATTCCATAATTAAAATATTATTTTTAATATATATTGGTTTTGGCACACTCAAATTTGCTTTATATGCTCTCATAAGGTTTTTATATTCCTTACTCGCCCATAGAAAAATAATTTTAGAAATATTGTTAGGAATTCTTTTGAACCTTGGATCACCAAGGATATATTTCCTCATCCACTTTGAGGTATTAGTGTCAATTTTATATATTTTAACTGCTACTTCACTCCCATTTGAATCATAAGCTAAATATACATTAGCTTCTTTCCCAGCAGAAATAGTTCCCTCTATTTTCGTTATTATACCCTTATCCAGTAATTTTCTAAGATTAAAAATAGTACGTTCATCTAAAACAGATTCAATAGCAGCTCTCTTTCCAGAATCATCTATTTTTTTCTTTCTATTAAGATCAATTTTATTCTTTTCTAATTCATCAATACTATAATGAAACCTATTTTCTTCTGCATTATCTATAAAATCATCCATTTCCTCATCAATTTCACTATTTTGTTCTTTCATTAATTACACCGAATTAATTTTTGTGATTGTACTTTCATTAAAAAAATAAGAATATTCTTTTATCAATTTAATGCTATCCTTACTTCTCAACACAACTTTGCTCCGAGTAATATTTTCTACTAGGTACTCCTTCTTATCTATTAATAATAAATCATTTTTAGATATTGGTAAAAATTTTATTAGAGCAGTTGTCCTAAATAAGTTTTTCCCTTTCTGATTATCCCTTCCTACTAATTTCTTTGTCTTTTTTAAGATAAAGTGATATTTTGCCTTTAAAAATTTTATCAAATGATTCAACAATTCTTTAGTTCCTAAATAAAGATCTACTCCATTTTTTTGATCTTCGATTTGTGAAATATACTGCCGACGATCTTTTTCGAAAAGTGATTTATTGTACTTAGATATTTGATCTAATACTGTATCAATCAAATCGAATTGACTTTCATTTTTAACTCGTAATTGGAGAATTGACGTGAAGTAGGTACCACTGTGTAAATTTGAACAATTTCTACATAATGTATGAGTTAAATTTAATCTGACAACTTGTTGATGATGAATATTTGGATCATTTTTTAGCCTGCCAATAACAAGTACTTCGACAAATTTTATTAACTTTCTTGAAGAGTATACCAGATCATCTTTTTTAATCGTAAATGTCAAAATAATTTGCTTATATCTTGTCAGGGGTTTTAATAATAAGTTTTTTATAATTTCCTCTAGAATGGAAAATAAGTCATCATTAAGAGAGTCAATCCACACATCTTTTTTAGAATAACTTCCACAATCAATACATATGTTTACTGGAAATGTATTAACTAATTCAAAAAGTGGATTTTCTGTTGAATAACAATTAATACACATCCCTAAATGAGGGGAATTTTTAGTTAAAGCTTTTCCACATATCGCACAAAATCGGTTTGGCATTAAAATGTCATCTTCATTGCCATAGGAATACCATTTATTAATCGAATTCCTTTTCTCGGAAACAAATTGCAATCAACAGCTTTTCTAGTTATCTTTTTGCCTACAATATTGAAGAAAGATGCTTCCTTTAAAATATCAATTGCTTCTTCCAAACTAATTAATTTGCCCCCAAAAAAATGATTAGAAATTTCAATTCTAAAATTTTCTTCTTTAAAAACTTGATTTAGGAGTTCTTCATCGCAACAAGCAACAGTTACACAACCGTCTCTAATATGAACCTTTAGATATACCTTCATTAACTTCTAATACCATAATTCTTTTATTTTTCATTAATTTCTTCTCTACCACCACAAGCAGTACATTTTAAGTAAAATTTCTTTCCTTCTCTTTGAATTTGAGTATCAGGTTTATTACAGATATTACACAATACATAAGTTTTTGTATAATTTTCAATTAAACGATTTAAAACTTGCTCTTTATATTGACCTTTTAAAAATAATTGTTGTCCTCTAATCTCTCCCATCGTTCCCGCTCTTTTTAGAAAAACGCCTAAAAAATGTCTCCTATCTCTGTTAAGAGTATTAATTATTTTGTTAAAATTAGTAATAAATGTATTTCTACTTTCAATTCTAAGTTCAACTTTTGGAATTTCGAATCTGGAGGATTGCTGAACATTTTCTGGGATCTTCTTATAAGCTTTCTCTAATAAATCATCATAATTATTTAAATCCATAATTTATCATCCTAATTTTAACTTTTAAATATAAAATTAATCATATGAAAAATAATTTTCTCTTATTCAAATTAATTTTAGAAATTTTACTTGGTATTAATAAGATTCATATTTATCATGATCTGACTCATAAATGCGAGATTCTAAAAGTAAATCATTGAGATAAGTTCTAAGTTCAATATCAGGAATTTTAAGCTCTTTACTCAACTCTCCAAAATCAATTCCCGTTCCAGATGAGGAGTGTACCTTTATTACAGAAAAGATTTTTTCTTTTAATTCATCAATTTCAATATCATTTTCAAATAAACTATTTACTTCTATATCCTTAGCTATATTTTCTGAAACTTTACCCAAATCAGAGGAATTGGGTATCTTTTGAATATCTCCTGATTTTATCCTATTTAATATCTCAGCATTACGTAATAATATATAATTTGGTGTTACCACTTTTTTAATGATTTCAGTCCGTAACACAATTAAATCACTTCTCTTACTGATAAGACCAACTACGTCGACAATATCGCCTTTATCATAATCATTGAAATTTTCGGGCTCTTTATTGTCAATAAAAGCTCTAATCAATCCTGAACCATCATCTAAATCATACAATAACCTTATACTATCTTCCTTATCATTGTCAAATCCAAATTCATCATTCCCCATTAATTCTTCACTTTTTTTAATTATTGTGGCAATTAATCGGATTCGCTTTACTTTTCCAAAAATACTGTAGAATGACCGTTCATTTTCATTATACAAACTTTCCTTTATATGCTTGATCCAACAGTGTATTGCTGGATTTCTCTTAAATCTCATTTGTTCATTCATTATGGTTCAATTCCTATAATATATAGTCAAAATATAACTCCCAATTTAGAAATAATTAATAAAGTAACAATATTAAAATCTTCTTTTTCTCATTAAATAATTCCCTAACTGGAAATTGTGGTTTTAAAAAAAACCTATTGAGTATAGTTAATGGTAGCGGGGGTTCGATTTGAACGAACGATATCAGGGTTTCTCATTCTTGGGAGCAGGTTTTTATGTTCTTCCACTCTTCTTTGAGATATGAGCCCTGCGGCATAAACCAGGCTAGCCCACCCCGCTTTATTACACCTATGGAATAATTAAGTTCTGATATATATTGCAAAATAAATCCCTTAATAAATGTTTTACGATTAGGAATTTTAAAAGTTTAATATTTAAAAATTATAACCCATTAATCCTCATTTTAATTTTGATTGATGGTTTGATTTAATAATAGATAAAGTTTAACTTAAAATTTAAATTACACCACAAAAGATTAGAAAATAAATCAACGGAACATCTATGCCTTTATTTAACACATCATTAATTGATTTTTTTTTTAATCCTTGGTTTATTTTATCATTATCTTTCTGGTTGATTGTTTTATTACTAGTTTATTTATTAAGAAAGAAAAAGGGTGCTACTTATCTTTTTTTTCCATTAATAGCAATGTTTAAAACTAAAAAATTAAATAATTTTATTAAAAAAATTGCTAATAAAGCACCCAATTTCTGGAAAATTTTCTGGACAGTGGGGATATTCATTTCATTTAGTTTTACTGTTTATGCCCTTTACTTTTTTTTCACAAATTTTATCAGTCTTGTAGTTGATCCCAGAATTGAAGACGCAGTAATTCCTCTTATACCAGGAGTTACTATTGATCTTCCTATGTTTTTCTACCTTATTCTTCCACTATTATTTGTTATGTCTACTCACGAATTAGCCCATGGGATTGCTGCAAATACAGATGGTGTAGATGTTAAATCTACAGGTTTTCTTGGCGCTGGTCTATTTTACATAATAGGTGTTGGAGCTTTTGTCGAAGTTGATGAAAGGGATTTAAACTCGCACAAATTTAAGAAGAATACACGATTAAGAATTGCTTCTGCGGGAACATTCATAAACGGTATTACTGCAGGTATCGCCTTTGTCTTGGTAATAAGTTTCCCTTTGATGATTTCCCCCTTTTATCGCCAAGTTACACAAGTGAATACTGTATTAGCTGAGGACCAAGGAGGGTTTAATTTTGGAAACCTCTCAAGAAACGATGCCATTCTTGCCATAAAAAAAAAGGGAACTTCTGATGTGAATTTCGTTTCCCTTGATGAACTTAAGGGAATCACTCTGAATAGTATTTTAAATAATAAAACAGGATTAAAATGCTCAGTGGGTGATAATTTAACATTAAAAATTTACAACCCAACTTTTGATCTATTTTCTGAAAAAAATGTTACTTTAGGTCCACGCTATAACATCGGTATTCTGTATAAATATTCAAATAACGGGAATGGAATAGAAATTACGAAGATCATTTCTGAAAGCAAGGGAGGAAATAATTTTGATAAAAACCTTACAGTGGGAATGATAATAAATGAAATAAATGGAGTTCCTATAAATATTTCTAATGGTAATTCCTTAGAAAAATTCTTAGCATCTTTTAATTTAGTGAATATCAATTTCAGTTCGAGCTCTGGTAATGGGACACTAGATTTGGATACCATTGGAGTTATTATTGGTATTTATACTAATTCATATTTTATGTATAAAAATGATATCGCTAAATTTTTCACCAGTTTTTTTCCAGAATTTATTCTAATCGAATTATCCTGGCTTTTTATAATTGCATTTAGTATCACCTTATTTAATATGCTCCCTATACCTATATTTGATGGTGATAGACTTGTGAAGGAATTAATTAATTGGGGTGTAGGGGAAGACTATAAATCGATAAGGAAGAAAAAAGATCTTTTTCTTTTTAATGATGAAGATAACAGTTACGAATTGTCAGAATATCGCGTTCATAAAATAAACTCCATTAAAATTCTTTTAGAGGAAGAATCAAAATATATCAATTCAAGTAATATCATTTTAGGAGAAGAAAAATATGAATTAGTTGACAAAATCGGGGATGGGTTTAAAGATTCAGTTACCTTAAATCTACCTGAACAAACAATGTTAACTGAAGATACAAAACTTGAAATATCTTATGATTATTGGTATGACGAGAAAAGAAAGGTTAAAAAAACTATATTAAATTCATTAAGAGCGATAACATTATTTATCATTGCGGGAAATTTAATTTTGTCCATTGTTAAATTTGGTAGTTTTTTCTTTTGGATCTAATTTTTTAATACTTCCTTTTCGAGGGATTTAATGACTCATTACAACATTTTCTTAAAAAAGGGTAAATGTTCAAATTGTAGTAATTCGATTGTAATTCAAAGAAAATACTCCGGTCAAAACCTTTGCCAATCTTGTTTTAAGGTAAGTATTGAAAAAATAATTCGGAAAACTATTTCAAAATATGAAATGTTAAATCGGAATGATAAAATTATTGTTGCTTTATCTGGTGGTAAAGATTCTTTTTCTCTCCTTTACAACCTAAATCAAATTCAGAAAAAAAACCGATATTCACATCCACTTATTGCATTAACCATTGATGAGGGTATAAAAGATTATAGAACCCATAGTATCAAAAACGCCATTAAAATTTGTGAAGAACTAGAGATCGAGCATAAAATTCTCTCATTTAAAAAAAGAGTGGGATATACTTTAGATGAAATCATTGAGAAAAATAAAAATCTTCATGGTTATAAATATGCTTGTAACTATTGCGCAACCATTAGAAGAAGGTTGCTTAATGATGGAACTAGAGAATTAAGTGGAAATATTTTAGCGATGGGGCACAACCTTACAGATTTTGCAGAGACATTCCTTATGAATATTTTATACAAACGGTTGTACTTAATTGCAAATCAATATATTTTTAAGGAAGAGAAATTAAAAATAAGTCAATATTTTGTAAAAAAAATAAGTCCCCTGATGAGAATTCCTGAGGAAGAAATTTTTTTATATGCAAATGTAAAAAAATTCGATTACTATCCATCTCACTGCCCATACAGGGAAAAAGATCCAATCCTAAGAAAGAAAGTCTTAGATTTTATTCTCCAATGTAAAAAAACAAGCCCAGAGATCGAATTTAATTTACTAAATGGATTTTTAGACTTATCCTCTATTCTATACAATAAATTGGATAGAGTTCAACAACAAAGGTGTCATATATGTGGTTACCCCTGTGGAAATGATCAGATTTGTTCATACTGTAATTTGTTAAAAGAATTAAATATTTAAACCTTTTCAATCAAAAATTCGCCCATCTCTTTTAATTTATCATATTCTCTTATTTCGTCTTTGAAAAGAGGGACTTGAATTATATTTTTGTGAAAATTCACGCTAAAAATTTCAATTACTTTTGTTAAATTTTTCTGCTGCATTTCTCTACGTGCCATACAAAATTTGCACAATTCTTCCTTATCTTGATATAATTGATTAACTACTATAGTGTGAACGGGGATATTTTGTTTGATTAATTCATTCAATAATCGTCCAGTTTCAGTGATAGCCATTTCTTCAGGTATCATGACTATTATAAAAGAATTTTTAACAGGATTCATAAGATCCTCTCTTGCGTTTATAATTGAATTGTTCAATTTTTCAAGAATCTCTAAAGAATTATCTTCCTTTTTTTCTTGCCTCGTGAATAACCTTTTAACTGTACCAAACATTTTTCCAATGCTTATTCGCATTTTTATAAGCTTCCCAATCCATCCAGATAAAGTTTCTGGTAAGTTTAAAAATCTTAATGTGTGTCCAGTGGGGGCTGTATCGAATATTACTAGATCATAATCATGGTCGGTTTCAATAAACTCCAAAATCTTTCCAAAAGCTAAAGCCTCATCAATTCCTGGGGGACTCATTGAAGATAATTCTTCCAAATCTCCAAATAATGACATGTTTTCCATTATACCAGGTATATTCATTTCTTCCATTGGATTTATATTGGTTAGACCCTGATATTCTGCCATATTGACTTTAGGGTTGATCTCTAAAGCTGTAAGATTCTCTATTCCTTCAATTGGAGTAGGTATGCCTGGTAATAGATCAACACCCAAACTATCACCTAAAGAATGAGCAGGATCAGTACTAATTATTAGTGTATTTCTACCATGGTCTGCTGCCCAAATAGCTGAACTAGCAGCACAACTTGTTTTTCCAACCCCTCCTTTACCCCCAAACATAATTATTTTTAATTTTAACAGTTGTTCCTTTAATTCCATATTATTTTATCCCCTTTAATACTGAATACGTAATAACCACTCAGGATTTTCTTAATAGTCAATCTTATAACGAAGAATTGCAGCGATCCCCCCAAATGTTCTAAATAACATTTCTCCCTCTTCAGTTTCAGTTGATAATATTTCAACAGCTGTTCCAGTGGACTCGGCGATATCCCCAAGCTCTTCAATTATCAGATTAGTTTCTACAATTGTAAAAGTATTTGAACTACAATTAGGGCAACTTTCGTCTTGAATTTCTTCTCTAAATTTTTTTATAAGTTTTTGGTCCATATTTCTATTTTCGGTAAAATCACAATTGGAACACCCTAACTTAACTTTATGAATGTTTATCTTTTCAGAAAATAATAATATTTCAACTGCTCCATAGTTTAAAGCCTTCTGAACTTCTATCAAACCATATGTAGCTAAATTAGACTCATTAGAAATTTCTTTCATAAAACGCTGCATAACCTCTTTTTCACGAATATATTTAATATTTTCCATTTGTTTCTTGACTTTTTCTATTAAAACTCGAATTCCCTCAACACCACCATATCCGAGATCAACAATGGCTAAAATTTTTTTACGTAATCTATAATCTAAACTCTCATCACTTACGAATTTATCTTTTGACTGACCTGGACCCCCGACAAAGATCCCCTCTAAATTTTCAAATTTTAAAAAAATGTCATTCACAACATCAGATATTCTCCTATAAAACCGCTTTTCTCCTTCTTCAATCAATCTTTCATACCTTTTCTGTGATTGACCACCAGCATGATGTTTCCCATGAATCCCTGAAGTAAATTCTTTCACTATTACAACCTTGTTTCCTTTGATATACCCCGCTGCTGATTCATTTCGTCCTATCACTAAAAGTCCATAAGTTTCCTTAGAAGTAAGCATTTTTTCTAACGGAGAAAGTAAAAATTCGCTTGCACAATGGTACCTGAATGTTTTTACTATATCAGGGGGTTCTATAATATATAACTCGTTTTTTTCTGTACCAGCAGTATTACTTTGAGGTACTGCACCAGAAAACATAACCAGACCATTTTCAGGAACGTCTTTTATATTCTTTAATTTACCCAAAAGGCTTGAAATACTATCTAAAACATTTTTTCTAGTTAATTTTGACTTTATATTTTGACTCTCACTAATTTCGTTCTTTAAATGATTTGTCACATCTGAAATCTTCCTATCATGAGGAATATACAATGAGATTAATTCTGTGTGAAACCCTTTTTTCTTCTTGAGCTCATCCAACAATTGTTTTGTCTTAAAGAGCTTTAAATCGTTAGGTTTCTTTTTTAATGCCGTACTCATATCTATAGTCATTAAATATTATACAAAAGATTAATAGTTTTTCTATAT
>LAZR01000422.1_pt1 | contig 36150 bp, 75 predicted proteins | sample 329461 | NCBI WGS metagenome assembly LAZR01 (sample SAMN03002196, study PRJNA259156) | marine sediment metagenome | biome: sea floor; feature: Hydrothermal impacted sediments; material: marine sediment; isolation source: Loki non-amplified sample from Loki's castle hydrothermal vent sediment ...
GGAGAAAAACAAATGGAATGGTTTAGTTTTTCAGTTGAATTAACTAAGTTGATATTTTTTGTCTGTGTTCCACTACCCAACCAAAAATTGAATGTTGAATCTATACTAGCGGAGAGAGTTTCTTTGGCAGTAGTTTCATTTTTAAATGTAAAATTTATATAAGGAATATTTATTGTACTATTACAAAATGTTAAAATTATGGGGGAGATTGTTTGGGTTTGTAAGGATGTATTATGTTCATCCCCTCCAATACTAAAATTAAAATTAAAGGATCCTGTTGCTATATCAACAGGGACATCTATTGTAGAAGAAAGATTATAATTATTATTAGCAGTATTTATTATAGTTGCAGTTGTTCCAACCCCATTATAACCAAAAATCCCATTTGTTGGTGCAGTGCCATTAGTTGTTATATTAACAGAAAATGTTTCACTTGCAGTTTCAAAAGTATTAGAGTTAAAATTTGTTTGGTTTTCTATAAAAGAACTTACTAAAAAGGTATGGTTATTCGGACTGAAGGAACAATTTTGTCCTATGGCGTTTCCCTGACATCCCCTCATATTCCATACATAATTATCAATAACAAAATTAGATATTGTGAAAAGAAGGTTTGTTGGATCAGTCCCTGAAAGAGAATTATTTGTTGTTTCATTAAATATTGTTCCATTTTCATACCAAATAAAAATAGTTCCATTAACCAAATCATCCACATTTGGTTTTAGTGTTGCATTAAATGTAAAAGATGTATCAATACTTTGAAAACCATTTGATGGAGAATTTAATGTTACCATGATTTCTGGGAAACCAAGTCCAGCTCCAGCATTATAAAGATCACTAACATCTGAAGAATTTAAAGTTCTATCCCAAAAACCAACCTCATCTAAGATACCTTTAATAGTTCTCCCTCCAGAAAATCCTCCAATAGTTAGATTATTAGTAGTATTAAATTGTTGGTCGGTACTTGAAGCACCACTTACATCTTGTTCTCCATCTATATAAAGAGTTGTATTAGTTCCATTAAATACCAAAACAATATGATGCCAAGCGTTTCTTGTAATCGCCGATCCACTTGTTAAAACAGTTGAGGAAGTTTTATCAATATAAATTATATCTTGAGTGTTATCTATATATACCAAAGTCATATTAGTATCACTTTCTCTTCCTACAAGTTGTTTACCTCCCACTCCACCTGACGAATCTTTATTAAAGAACCACAAACTTATAGATCTTATGGATGAAAATTGAGTGTCATTTCCAAAGTCTACATACTCATCTGATTCAATTGTAAAATCAAATTCTATAGCATTACCAATAAGTCCAGTAACCCATTCATCTCCATCTCCATTAACCACCCTTCCATCTATGCCACTCAAAATATCTTGTACATTTGTTCCAGCAGTCTCATCTAAGGGGTAATAGGAAATCCCATCAAATTCCACAGCTAATACAAAATAGATTAGTAAAACTATTAAAACTCCTCCAACCAATCCAATTAATTTTTTATTATTCATCCTGCAATCTTCCTCCAATTAGTTGTTAGCCACATAATAGAAGCTATAACAAAAGCTCCTATAAAATAAACCATAGAAATTCCTGTAACAAAACAAGTTGGTCTTCTAGTTAATTTTTCTAAAGAATTATCATCATCATAATCTGTTTGATTAAAAGTTAATGTTCCAGGACAATTTAATGAGGTGGTATCTCTAACATCATCAAGGGTTTCTTTAAATGGTTCAATCGTTGCAAAGGCAGCTATAATAAGAAGGAACAATACTATTAATAATGAAAAACCAAATACAGCTTTTTGTCCTCGTTTATTCATTTAACTCTCCTCCCTACGTTTGCTTTTCTAACTCTTCTAATTAAATTTAAATCTTTTTCCCTTCTAAACTTTAATTCTGGTTTCTTAATATTCTCTCTGGCCTTATTTAATTGGTCTTTCAAGGTTGCAAAATGAACTCCTCTTTTTGTAACTGAAGGAATCTTTCTATTTGGTGTAGCAAAATCAACAAAACCTTCTCCAGTAACATTAGATTTAACTTTGAAAACTTTTATTCCAGGAGAACCAGTTCCTTTTTTAACTCCAAAGAAGTCCCCTCTGAATTTCTTATCCAATGCTTTTTCCAATTGTCTTGCCCTCTTCTTAGGTTTCTTAACAAAAATATCCCAATCTAAAGTCTTCCTCTGTAAATCTCTAGGTAATTGAGCATTTGTAGCCCTAGTCCCATGAACTATTCCAACCTTTCTTTTCGCTAAGAAACCTCTTACAACTCTGTTTACAACATTTCTATTTCTCTTGAACAACTTTCTTTTCTCAAATTCAGATTTTACCATATTTATTTCCTCTTAGATTTACTTTTTTTAGCTATAGCTTTCTTCAGATCTTTTTCATATTGTGAGGGCATATTCCCTGCAAAAGACATCTCTCTAAACTTTGGATCTGAAATCTTTTTGAAATCTTTCTTATCTTTTCCCATTTATTTTTTCCTCCTTGTTTTAATTAATTTAGATGATTTAATTTTAGATTTATCTGGTTTGAATGAAGTCCTCTTTGACTTTTTAATTATTTTAGGAGATGGTTTTAGTTTCCTTAACTTAGCTAAACTCCTTGCAACAGATAATCCTTTCTTCTCCCCCCTAGTATCTATCCTCTTTCCTCTTAACTCAATTATTTCATTTTTAAGTGGTATCCTTCTTCCCTTCACAATTTTAAAAGTTCTATATTTCTTTCTAGTCCTACTAAAATATCCAACAGGAATTCTAGTTCTTGGTTTTAATGCTTTCTTTCCTGCAACTCTTTTGATTAATCCTCTCGCAGAAGTAGAGTTATCCACAATAAATGCTGAAAGATTCCTAGCTTGGGTCTTTGTTAGAGGAACTTTATTTAATTTCTTGAACTTTCCTTTTGCCTTTGCGAAAGAATTGTAACCCTGTTTTTTAGTTTCTATTAATCTTTTAACAGCTTTTCTTCTTAATCCACCACCAAATGGGATTGGGAAAGGTCTTCCTCTTCTAAGAAGTCTTCCTCTAGGGATTCCTTTTCCAATACCTCTTCCTCTTTGAACTTGCTTTTGAGCAACTTTTAGAGCAGACATCTGTTTTGATAATTGTCTTGATAATAGTTTTTGACCACTCTTCAAGGCAGACATCTGTTTTAATAGACTTTTTTGAGCAGAGAGACTCTTAGTTGCTAATAATTGTTTTGATAGACTATCTTGCTTATTTTTAGAAAGACCAATTTGTCTAGTTAATTGTGAAATCTCTTGGCTAATCGTAAAAAGTTCTAGAGGTGAAACCCTTCTTTGTGCCTCTTTATATTTCTGACCTAAAGGTTTTTGAGCTTGTTCAACTCTCTTTTTATTTTTCTCCTTAGCTTTTGTAACTGTTAATCTATTTTTAATAGAGGTAGCAGATAAAATCTCTTTAGTCTTTTCCAATCTAATTAATTTAGGGACTTTAATTTGAACCTCAACTATAGTTGGTTTTGTCACTTTCTTGAAAACAGGAAGTTTTTCTAATTTGACTATGGGAACAATTTTTCCATCCTGGATTGATATTTGTCCCCTAGCTTCCCTTACAAAAATCTCCAAGTTTCTAAGTCTTTCAGCTTTTTGAACCTTAGTAAGTTTGGATGTTTCAATTTCTTTAACTGTTTTTTCAATAAAACTTTTGACTTTATCATTTGAAGAAGTCTTAATTTCTTCTCTTAGATCTCTCAATTTATCTATTTTGGTTTTATCTACTTTCTTTTTAGTTCTTGTCTTAGTAACCTTTGCTTCTGTAGAACCTTTTTTTGCTGTAGCTGAATTAATAAATGGAGAAAATGTTGCGAAAATAAATACATCTTCTAAAACATCTTTAGCTAATTGTCTTGCTGGTGGTGGGGCTTTACTTTGTGTTACAAATTCTCCTGCTTTCAAGAAACCTTCTGCACCAAATTCAAAAACTCTTACAGGAGGGAAACCTTCTTTTAGAGCAGTCACTTGTTCTTCTCTAGTGGGTGAACCTTTAATCCTTTCCCCAAATAATTTCTTTTCAAGTTCAATCTCTTTTTTGCTTATAGTTTCTAAGATCCCACTAAAACTTCCTTTCCTTTCTGCCTCTTCAATTAATATTTGTTCGTCTGGTGTAGGCACTCTTATAAAACCTGTAGCTTGTCCAGAAGGATCACTTGGACGAACAAAAGCCCCAAGTAATGGATTGAAAATCTCCTTCCCAAATCTTTTAATCTCTGGAGTCTCAACTTTTATGATCTTCTCCTCATCAAACTTTCCAACCCTAATATTCGCTAACTCATTCCTTCCAGTTCTTTCAGCAAAACCAATTTGTTTCTGTAAATCTCTACGTAAACTAAATAATTCATTTCTACTTAAATCTCTTCTAATGTTTAGAGCATTAAATTGTCTTCTAAGATCTGCAGTTATTTTGATAGTTCTTTCTTTTGATTCTTGGAGAGATTTGTTTAGTCTTTCTTGTTTTTGTCTTTGTAACGAGGCAAACTCCTTTTCAAAAGTTGGTCGTCCTTTTCTTCTAACAAACTCTTCAACGCTTCCAAAAACCTTGCCTGTTCTAGGATCTTTTACAATATCTCCTCCAACTACAATCCTAACCATCTCCTATATCCCCCCTAGAATTTTTATAAACATAATCTTCTATTGAATCCCATGTTTCTCCAGTCTTAGGATTTTTCACTATAAAGTTTTCTGAAGTTTTAACATCCTCTGATGTATCTTGAATAAAAATATTTGTGGAAACAATTAACCCTATAACTAAGAGTAAAAAAAAGAAACCTTTAATTAAATTATTCATTTCTTCTTACCTCCCTTTTTAAAAATAGATAATTCAACAAATAAATCTTCACCTTCTTTCAAAGTTGTATCTTTTTTTGAAAGTTTTCTTTTTGGAATTGCAACACTTAACTGTTTAGTCCTTTTATTTACAAACGCTTTCAAGATAATCTTTTTGACCATAATTAGTCTCCATCACAATTACTAGTAGTCTATTCTATTTAAATGTAAGGAATTAAATAAGTTTTTTCTCTGATCTAAATGGAGAAACAAGATTTCCTTTTTCGTCTCTATTAAGTGGAGAATTCTTTTCAAATATCGGGGAATTTAAAGAACTCATTAGTTTCATTTCTTCAATAATCTCTTTTTCTATTTTATCCCTATGAATAATAACTTCTTCTATAGAGATATTAAAATTATCTTGAATCAATTCAATCATATAGAGTCCCTTTTCTTTCTCACCAATATTTGCTTTTATAGTATAAATAGGTCTCTCTGCATAACCATCATTAAAACTAAGTTTGGCCTTTAGGTTTCCCATCCTATAGACCTTTTTATTTTCCATGTCTAAATGTAGTTCATTAAAAATGCTAATACAATTATAATTGCTATTGCAATTCCAACTGCGGTTTTACCACTTATTTTAGTTCCGCCCATATTCTCCCCTGCCCTAACTCTTTCTGCGTGACGAATTCCTTTCATTACATGATCTTGACAAAGTGCAGTTTTCTCCTGCATTTCCCTTTCTTCCCATATTTTAGTTCCTTCAGGTAAAAGATTACTCTCTCGAATAACTACTAGAGGGTATCTATCCTTAGTAACTCTATAAGTACAATCTGCTCTCTCGTGATAACTTGTACCATAGATATTAAACATTCCTTGTTTTGGTCTTAATTCCATTCGTTCTGCATTTCCATTATCTCTTAGAAATAAAATTGCAACCATACCTTTTTTCTCTAGTTTTTTCATTTTCCAAAATTTGTCCCAAAATGATTTCTTTTTATTTTTCTTAATATCTTGAACAGTTTTTTCTAATCCAGACCTCTCTTCTTCAAGTTTCTCTAATTTTTGTTCTTCCATTATTTGTTCTTCCATTATCCTATTTGTTTTTGTTGTCCCCCTTTCAAATTACTTATATTATTCTTAACTCTCTTCCGAGTCATATCCATCTTATTTGTCACGTTAAGAGTTTGTATGAATCCCTCATTAGATAATCCACTATCAGAAATATTATTTATTTTCTCTCTAAAATATGCAGAGATTTTATTTACCACATCATACTTCTTAAATAAATCATCTAAATAATATCCACAAATATCTTCAATATCTAATAAGAATCTAACATTAAATAAAGGTCTTCCAAGTTCTGAAGTAGTTAAGAAAGTAACCTTTTCTGGATTTAAAGTCTCTAAAGATTTATCAATGAAAGCGTGTTTATTAAAAATAGGTTCAGGTTCTGGAGAACCATAGGCCTCTTCAAACTCTTTCCTATTCATTTCAATATCGTCTTGATTGTCTTGTGCTAAATCTTCTTGGTTCTCTATGTCTTCCCCTTCAAGTCTTTCCAATATTTCTTCTTTAGTAGCCATTACATCATTGTCCTCCTATCATCATATACCTGTTCTAATGTATCTATCAAAGGAATTTGTGATGAGACTTCTTTGGTCAAATTACCTGGTAGAAACTCTTTAACTTTTTCATGGAGTCCTGGATTCTTCTTAGCAACCATTCCATAAACTACAAAGAAGATTGCACCTACCACCCCTAAGGCCACTAAACCATCAAAGAGAGTCATCTTGTCTATTATATAACCTCCACCCTAAAGATTGAAAATCTCTTTTAATATCTTGAACAATTTCTTCATCAGTTTTGAGTAATGCAATCTCTCTAATAAATTTCATTCCCTCTTCTCCCATTCTTTCCTTGATTTGTTTTTCATCTATTTTATCTAAGTCTATTATGATTGGGACATTTCCAACGGCTGCATCCAATAGAGTTATCACTCGACCATCTATAAACACTCTTCTAATAGCACTTCCTCTAGAAAAAAATAGGGTTATCATTTAATAATCCCCCTTTCTTTTATGGATGTTAATTGATTTTCCTGCAAGTGCTAGACCTACACCTATCGGAACAGAGAAAGCAAACATAAACTTCCATTTTAATGTTGGAGCAAACATAAACATTAAAACCATTCCAGGAATAGTTAAAATAATAAATTTGATCCAGGGGAATCCGTCTTCATACATTCTTTCCTACCTCCTTATTCCTCATCTACAAATTCAGATTCTTGATCATAACCTTCCCCCTGTTTACCTCTTGAAAAAGAATCTTCAACTAAGAAATAAAATCCTAATCCTATTAAAATAAATCCAATTCCTTTTCCCATAAGGGTTGAGTAATTAATAAAAGCGTATCCTGGATACAATGTTAATGTCCCCATAATCATCATAAGAATTGAACCTGCGTGTTTGAATAATCTAAATCTTTCTTTGATTAATCCAACTGTAACAAGTAAAAATGAAAAGATAATTATAACAAATTGATGTGGGAATTGTCTATAGGGTTTCCCATCCCCTGTAATCGCAAAAATAAATGAATCCGAACCTGCTACAGTTCCATTATTACAACTTTCAATACCTGTTGCAAATCCTAATTGATTGTTTAATGATTGAGAAACAGTAATATTTCTATAAGAATTTTGATTAGTCATTATAGCATTGTCTACCAATAATGATCCATCTGGATAAACCAAAGTCATATTACAAACAAAACTATTATCACAGAAAAAACCATTGTCAAAACAAGATGCCTTTAAATCAAACTCCTTATTAAATTGAAAAGCAGGTATCTGTTCTGTTAGGACTTCTTGGGCGTTTACAGTAGTCACTAACAGAACAGAGATAAATAAAAATAAAAATAATTTATTCATCGTTGTCAAAGACTAATTAATTACTCTTTAGTAATCAAATTAATCCTACGTCCTGTAGACCTCCGACAGCGATATTTACACCAGCGATCATAATTCCCAGAGCAAAGAATAGCGTTACTAATCCTAAAATCGTAGATGAGGATCCTGTAACATTACCTGCTTGAGCAGCAACCACTTGGTCAGCTACTGATGGGATTAAATTTACACCAATAAGAATTGTTATAAATCCTTCCAATAATCTTCCTAAAGCCATTTTACAATATTCCTCCTCTGACTTAATGGAATGAATACATCTATTTAAATGTAAGGAAATGAAACTACTAGTTAGTTACGATAGACTACTAGTAGTTATTTTACTTAACTTTATTAAGATGTCTTTGTTAGGAATGATGAGGAAGTGGTCTATGGATTATAATGAGGAAGAACAAAAACAAATATCCAAGTATAATGATGCTGGATTATCTATTTCTAGGTTACATGAAAATTGGTTAAGATGTAATCGTTTTATTCGAGAGGGAAATTTTAGACGTTGGAAGTATGAACTAGACATGATTTGGTTGGAACTTTATCCAGATATGCTAAGACATAAGGATAAAATAAAATTAACAGAAGAGAATGATAAGTTAATGGGAGTGATTTCCAAATCAGGGGATAGGAATAATCTCTTTTTTAATCTAATGAAACGACATGAATTTTTAAGATCCCTACAAGATAAATCTGGTAAAGCAGGGGTATATGGAGATGCTGATGACCAAGAACTTGAGTGATGAAGAAGACTTAGGATATTATTTAGATCCTTTAGTTAGAAAACAATTAGAAAAATCTAGAAAAGCTGTGTTAGAAGGAGACCAAGATAGAGTTTTTGTGATTACAGGTTTTGAAGGTTCAGGGAAAACAGTATTGGCCATGCAATTAGGATATTTTTTTGACAAGGATCTTTCCTTAGATGATATTTGTTTCTCTCCTAAAGAATTCGAAGATAGAATCACTACTAAAAAGAAGAATGGAGTTGTTATATTGGACGAAGGGTTTAGAGGGTTAGGTTCTCGTGCTGCAATTTCTAAAGAAAACAAAAATTTGATTCGTCTTCTCCAGGAATGTAGACAAAGAAACTTGTTTATCTTCATTTGTATCCCTTCAATATTCTTATTAGAAAAATATGTTGGGATTTTTAGAAGTCATGGGTTGTTTCATACCTCTATTTATAAGAAAGACTTTAAGAAAAGATTCTATAAGGTATTTAATCGTCAAAATAAGAAACTATTATACATCTTAGGATATAAATTAATGTCTTATTCAAAACCAAAGATAGCTTTAAAGCATAGATTCTATGGAAAGTACCCTTCTACAATATCAGAAAAAGAATATAGGAAGAAAAAGTTGGATGCATTTAAAGATAAAGATAATAGAGAATCAGGAGAAGATAAATATAAGATTCAGAGGGATGTTCTTATCTATAGAATATTCACAGAGACAAAATTTAAAAGTAAGGCCGTATCGAAGTGGTTAGAGGAGAGTGGATGTCCTCTTAAACCCTCTTATCTCATTAATATTACCCTAGAATATCGAAAAAACCATAAAATATCATCACAATTATAATATAATATAGTTTATAAAGGAATAAAAAAATAATCCATCAAACCAAATCTTTCAATGGGATTAGAATCTTTAGTCCTTGTCTATTTCCTACATGACGAACATAACCCTTCTTCCTCATCTCACAATATATCTTTGTCCAATTATGTTTACCCATTCGGAAGTACCACCCTAACATAGTTCTTGCACTTTTGATTTCAACCACCCCAATATAAGATAGACTCCAAAGTTTTCTAAGGATTACTTGGTAGGGTAGAGGGATATTTCCATTCCTCATTTATTACCTCTGATTGTAAATTGACTTGTCTCTCAAAACAATAACTTGTAATGTTTGGGAGAAGTTCACAAGGATCTTTTTTTAACTCCCTACAATATTCTGTTTCATTAAAATAACTCCAGGCAAGAAATAAAATTATTGCGATTGTGAAAAGAGTTCTAAAATTAAATACAGATTTCAATTGTTCTTTAGTTCTCCATTCTCCATTCCAAGCCATTGGTTCAACCCTTCTCCATAAACCTTTTCTCTTTTGAATGAAGAATCCAGGTTTCACTTCTTCAGTATCTTTAGGTGTTAGTCTATCTATTAGTTTCATTTCCTTTCTCCATTTTTTTCCTTTGATAATATTTCTTTCCATAATTCTTCCTCCTAGCTTTTACTTCTGGACGTGATTCATATTCTCTTTTCCTGGAATTTATTCTTTCACGATTTTTTATGTGATATTTTTTACTCCACTTTCTCCACAAAATTAACATTCTTTCCCTATTCTTTAAATTATATTCTTTATTTCTAAGGTTTATTTTATCTTTATTTTTTTCATAGTAGATTCTTTTATACTCTTTTCTCTTTGCTCTTACTTCAGGTCTTTGGTTATAAACTTTAAAATAGGATTGTATCTTAGATTTATTCTTCTCATAATTTTTTCTATCACGTTCTCTTTTCTTAACCTTTATATCTTCTGGGACACCATGTAATTTCACTTGAATCTTATCCCATGATTTCTTAAAATCACAATTCCTATTTAATACAGCTAAAGGAAGTGTGAGAGGTTTTCCTAATTCTACAAGTACAATATTCTTTCTAATCTCCACCTGACATAATTTTTTATTTATATCGTAACGATCCCTTAAACTTTTCATCTCTTACACTTCTTCCCATGAAGTGGACATCCTTCATCATCCTTACCATCAAAATCAGACTCTAAGAATATAGAACTTACTTCAATAGAATATTTATATCCACAAGGATACTCTTCTTCAACTTTTACTTTAGCCATTTTGTTTCTCTCTCAAATATTTTATCATATTCCAAGTTCTCCTAAATTGATCAAGTAACATAATAATTGAAAAGATTCCTAAAAAATATCCTTCCCATTCTGATGGAAAATAAGCTATATGTTTTGCTGCAATTATTAAACTAAATAAAAAGAAACTAAACCAAAGAAAATTAAATATTTCATTGTTACCTAAATCTTTCTTATCGTCATAATAACTTTTTTTCATTTCTTCCTCCTATAATATAATTTAGATGCAAACCAATAAATTATAAAGAAGTAGAAAATAATATAAGTGATAATCAGAGAGAATGAGAAAAGGATTTTTGTGTACCAAACAGAGTAATCAACATATCTAAGATTTAAAAAGATGGTAACTATTAACACAGACCATCCAGCAGATCTCCCAAAGACTTCTCTAATAATATAAGTTCTTTTTCTTGATGGAGATATTTCTTTTTCAACATCATATTCTTTTTCACCAATTAAGGCCTTGATGGTTCTATATTTTTGATAAGCACCAATCCCTTGACTATAAGAAATCCCCAGAGAAAAAATAAAAGCAAAGATAATATACCAATATCCCTGAAAGATTAAGATTCCACAAACTGCTGTTACTCCCAACATCTGCATGAAGTGTGATTGATATTCGATCCTCGCCAATCTCTCTGGAGGTGTGTTCTTCATCGCTTCTTTTACTTCTTGTAGTTTATTCATTTCTACGAAACCTCATTTGCCTTCTGATATGTAACCAATCTGCAAAATTTCCACTCTTAGTTAAAACGTAAAACATCTGAGATTTGTTCCAATGATCATAGTGTCTTTCTCCCATAAAATATCTAAAGAGATTAACTATCATATCTATCATCTAAAAAATAATACCTTAACTTTACATTTAATTGCTAATTGATTTTCTAAAGACATCTCAATTGATTTCTCTATATCTTGGATGAACTTAGCCATACTATCCCCATAAACTTCTGCATTGAATTGTCCAACAAAGTTTCCAAAGCCATTATTGGTTAAGTCTAATGTAGTGAAGTGGTAACTAACAAAGACTTCTCTTAACCCTGTCTTTTTTGTTTCTAAACTTGAGTCCATAATTCTAATACTCCTGGAGCAAACTTCTTTAATAAAAGATATGCTCCAACTAATAATAGTAAAATCCAAACGATTCTTGGTACAATGTATTCAAGTGTTTTATTTATTATTGCCATCTTCAACCTCCTTACAAAAGACTTCAATCATCATTCCCAATCCCATACCAAGAACTATGAATCCCATTGTTCTCTCCTCAAATATATTGAAATAAGTAAAGATTGATGCAATTAGGATTGTTCCAATTACAAAGAGCCATCTTGGGTTTATTTCTTTATCTATTTTCATCAAATTCTTCCCCCACATATTGTCTTTCTTCTTCACACATATCTCTATTAAAATCCGTGATTTTTACTCTTTCTTCTTCTGCCATTTCTTACCCTCCTCAAATCCTTTTTCATATGATTTACGAATTGAAAGAGCATCTCTATTAGCCCACCTACATCTTGCCACTATTCTTTTTCTTTCTCCATACTCCATCTCTAAAAGTCTTACTTCAACGAATCTTCCTTCAATCTCCACAACCTTTTTAGCAATCACTAGACTGTGTCCATAACTTTCAGTTCTTTCTTCTTCTGCCATGTTCTTCATTCAATTTAGTTACGAATTCTGAAATCTCCTTAGAACATCTATCTGTAAAAATAAGAAAATCAGTCATTGGTTCAATTTTATCAATCTTAATAACATGACAATAATGTCTCCATTTATTAAACCACCTTACCTCTCCGAGATAAGTATCATCACACAAAGAAATTATTGTAAATACCTTAGTCTTTGGTTTTGGTTTCTCTTCTCTAAATTCTATCCATTTCTTTTCCATCATGTTGTGTCGTTCTTCATATATTATGTGTCACTTAAACATATTGTAATGTTTAGATGGTTGTTTAGTTGTGTCGTCTTTTGACAATATTTTTATTGAAATTAGGATTCCTACTATAAATGTTCCGATTCCAACAATCAACATACCAACCTTATCTCCTTTATATTCAAATATAATGAAGATTATAAAACCCAAAAGATATGTATTCAGATTTATTCCCACATCTCCAATTTTTATTCCCATTATTTTTTTCCATCTTCCTGTCCAATTTTATTGCAATCTCCAGAGAGGCATAAGTAACCTTCTTCCTCAATCATCTCCTTAGCCATCTTTGGAATTTCCTCATCACAATAAATTACCCATATAATATTTTTATCTTTTCCCCATTTTTCACAATCAAATATTTCTGAAGGATTCCCATTATAATACTCTTTGTATTCATTTACTTGTCTGATTATACCTCCAACATCTTCAAAGTCTTTTTTTTGTTTGACTTCAATAATTATTCTTCTTGAAAGAGTAGGTTGTCCAAAACAAGAAAATCCAAAGATTTCTTTTGGCTTAATATCACAAACTAAATCTAAATAACCTTTCGTAGTTTTAAAAGTGCCTTCGCCTTTAGTCAAGGGAACTTCAACTTTTCTTATGATCTTCAAACATTTACTAGGAGTTTTTTTAATAATGAGATTTATAACATTTTTTGCTGCTATACACCTCCTCTTAAATTCCTCTAAAGTTATATTATCTCTATCTTTATAATCCTTTAAGAGACTTAGGGGTGTTTCCTGCTCATCATCAACTATTGAATGATACTGTGACCAACATCCTATCTCACCAAAATATCTTTTAGCAAAAAGTTCGTTTAATTTCTCTTCATTTAAGGAGTGGACAATCTCGTCATGTTTTTTCCCCATCAAAACAACTCCTCATAATTTTTTAGTGCATCGATTGGATTTGCTCTTGTATAAATTGAAGTTGTTGCAAGATTGCTATGTCCCATCAAAACCTGGACTTGATTTGGTGGAACACCAGATTCCATAAGTCTTGTTGCGAAACCATGTCTTAAAGAATGGAATGAATATTGGGGATTTAACTTTGCTAACTTCGAATATTTTTTGAATTTTCTTTGTAGAGTTCTAATGGATTTTATTGGTGGAAGATCTTTGGTAAATTCTTTCTTCCAACCTTTTGGGATTGGGACAATCCTTTCAACACCATATTTTGATTCTGGGATGAATATGGAGTTCTCCCTAAAATGTTCAGGAGAACACCTCTTAACCTCTGAAACCCTCATTCCAGCACCATAGGCCAATAAAAAAGATATTCTCGCAACTCTATCTTTCTTTGGTGTGACTTTGATTAATTGTTTGAACTCTTCAGGCCTTACACACTTTGGAAGTTTTCTTGGTTTGTGGGGTTTACGAGTTTTTTTCATTTAATAATCCTCCAATCCATTTGAAATAATTTCAAACCTAAAATAATTAAACCTATTGGGAAAAAGATTAGGAAGAAAGTTGGAAGTGCTCTAAAGTGAATAATATTTGAATTGACATAAACTAAGATAATAGATGCGTAAAGAGAAATTATAGAAACTGCAGATAAAGTATTTATTAGATTAATAAAGATTTGACTTGTGATGGATTGTTTAGTTTTCATTTTCCGCTTCGAATTTTGTCTTTTTTATTATATTTCTATCAAGTTCAAAACATTCCAACCATAATTTATGGAGTTCAGTAGCTTTTGGGACACTCTCTATTGCCCTTCTTCCGTCTTCAATATCTGATTTACACAAAAAATAAATATGTTCTATTTCTTTATCAGTTAAATTAATCTTCATTTTTCTCTCCTTTTAGTTTTATTATATCTTTTAATCTTAACAATAGGTAATTCCTCTAACTCAATTAAGTAAAGATGTTTAGGTAATTCTTTTTCTGTATTTCCAGACCAACATTCAATTAATAACTTAACATTCCCAGACCAAGAAGTATGTTCCACAACTTTTCCAAAGTTCTTATGAACGCTTCCACATATAGGACACTTAACATTATCCAATCTTAGATTATTACGATATATTGTTTCTTCAAAAGCACCTTTAATATATCTTCTTTCTGATATAAATCTTGCCCTAGGTTGTGGATTCAAAAACCTTCCTTTCTTTTTATAACTCTCTGTAGAAATAAGTCTAACTTCTAAGAACTTATCTTCTATCTTCACATATCTTTTTCCTAATATTTTTTGTTCTTGACCATATTCATTTTCCATTTTATACTCTTGGAGCAAGAAAGAAAGCAAAATCCTCTCCGATTATTTTAATTGGAAAATCATGGGCAGTTATGATTCTAATATTTTCTTCTTGAATATTTTTGAAGAATTCAATTATTTTAGAAAAATAATCTAATGAATATTTTGAACCCTTCTTTGCATTTTTAAATGGAAAATTAGAAATGTCTAACTTTTTCCCTAAATCTTCTTCCATTGCAATAAAACTTACCAACCTTCTTGCCCTTTCTGTTAATGGTTCAACTACTAGAATATTCGATGAGTCTTTTATAATAAAACCTTTGTCTATGGCTTCCTCTCTATTAATTCTATTATCCCCTTCTGCCTCACTAAAATTCTTATTAAGTTCTATCAAGATTTTTCCTTTTTCTTCAATAGTGAAATCTTCCATTACTTTTTACACCTGTCACAATATTTAGACATAAACCAATTTCCAACAATTTTTTTAATTCCATCTTTATTGTAAGTCCTTAACTCTGGTTTATATGGATTTCCACATCCCCCACATATTTTTATTAAAGTCTCCTTTTCGTGATATTGTTCCATTTCTCTAAATTCTTGATAACTTAACTTACTCATTGTGTAATATTTAACTCCATCATTGTTTTATTTTGTTTAGTTTTCATTTAATAATCTCCCAAACCCAAAGCTATTGCAAATCCTATTATAAGAAGAACAAAACTAAACGCAAAAGTTGCCCCATAATAAAGTTGAATACCACTTTCTGTAATCTCTGATTCACATTTTAAATCTAAAATCTTGTTGGAAAATTCGTCATAACAATCAACTTTAGTGATTCCTTTTTCTGGTGGATTATCAATCAAAGATATAAAAGAAAGTAATGAAAGTAATGTAAAGAGGAAAAGTATGAGAATTTGTGACACTTTCATACTAATTGTTACCTCTACCACTATTTAAATGTGTCGGTTTTGTTGGAATATGTGACATTCTCTAATCTCCTTTGTTGTTTTAATAATTTATATAACTTTATGGAAAATATAAATAAAAAAGGAAGAGAACCTATAATAAAAGTGTCTCCAACAGATGCCATTCTTTCCCCAATAGGGATTATATCAGAAAGAAATTCGTATCTAACTTCTGCCCATGAATCAAAAGTAATATAATAATCATTACAATATGTAACATCAGATTCATAATAAATGGGCATCTTTCCATGATTACCACTAACAACAATGAAATTTAGGGTACATCCTATGACAAACAAAGTTAGTGTAAAAATTAAATATATTAAATTCTTTATTGTTTTTTTGTATGTTTTTTGTAGTTCTTTATCCATGTTTTAATTTTTATCTTTTCGTTAAATAAAAGTATTGAGTATCTATTAACTTTCCCATCCCCATTTTAGTTAAAGCCGTCAGGAAACAATCAATTAAAAGATAGGGGTTCCTAGTTTTTGGATATAACATAGTCCTTGTTCCATAAAATAAATATTTAAATCTCTTAAATATTCCTAAAGATTTTATTTGATAATCCTGGATTTTCCAACCTTCTAACATTCCGATAGTTTTTTCATTCCATCTTGAAACATGGATTGGAGGATTATCTGTAATCATTCCTTTCTTCCTAAAAAATTCTATTGTACTTTCGTGGGGAACTGAAATAATTAATTTCGCATTTGATGTGGTTATTTTATTAATTGTATCAATAACTTCTTTGAAGTTATCTAAATGTTCTAAAACTTGAAACATAAAGACTACTGAAAACTTTTTCTTATTTGGAGTGTCTTTTAAACTTTTATAATCACTTTCATCATTTGAGATCTCAATAGTGCAACTATCTATTTCTTTATATTCTTTGAGTAATTTCTTTTGAAACATCCCTTTTCCTGCCCCAATTTCTAAACAAATATCTCTGGGGGATATATCTTTTAATGCTAAATCATATTCCCATCTTTCTGTGGGGTAATTATCTGAATAAAGTAAAGAATATAAATTATTTGTTCCTCCTTTAAAAGGTGATACAAAAGCAAAAGAACATTCTTTACATTCCATAAACTTACAAAAGTCTTTTCCCCAGATTTTCTTCACTTCTACTTCTATTCTTTTATCACAATTATCTATCATCCTCACAAGGTCATTAATTGAATGTTTGTATAAGAATTTTGTTTTTCCTGAATTACATAATGGACATTTAATCATCATTCACGGCTTCCTTTACTTCTTTTTCAAAACTGGATAATCTATCAAAAGGTGGATTTCCTTTCTCACTCCACCTACGAGGATATTTAGTTTTACAATCAAGACAAACTTTTCTTTTACTTCTATCAATCTTTCCACAAACTTTACAAGGTTTGTTTCTATATTTTGTCATCTTGATCCCTCATACATTGAATGATAACGGTTATGTACTAATTTTATATATTCAAGTTGTCTGTCTATGATTTTATCATTAACTACACTTCTTCTATCTTTGCTAATTCCTTCTTCATTTCTTTCTTCAATTAATTCTTCTAAGTCTCCTCCCAATACAAAACATCTTTCAATAACATAATCTTCTCTTGCAGAGTATTTAGGTTTTCTTTTTGTCATTTTTTAAATCCTCTTCGATAATTGGGGAAAGAATCCATAAACCAAGTCCTATAATTGTAATTATTCTAAAAAAGATTGAAAATGATTCATAACCTTCTACCATGATCATCACAAAGAAGAGTACACTACTTCTTCCCCAAAATTTAAAGAAATCTTCCCATCCTTCCCCCATCAATTCCAACCTCCATCACGATCTTGTTCCCAGATTTCCACTTTATCCTGGATGACTTTGGTTAGGCCATCAAAACTTTGGGTGATTCTTCCACCATCAGTTTCATAATAAACTATTGTTTTTTCTCCTGCGGTTTTCCAATAGATTGGTGGGAAGTTATCTCCCTGTCTATAAACATCAAAACCATCTTTTACTAATTCTTCTCTAGTTGTCATCCTAACCCCCCCACCTTCTACTACACTTCTTCCTCTTCAAAGAATCCATCCGTGCTTTATGAAACTCATCTTGAGGTGAATAAATATTAGGTTGTTCCAAATCCTCCTCCAAATTGAAGAAATCTTTTAGTGTCTTATCTGAAGCAAGACACATTACACAGTTTTTATCCCCCTTAGGACATGGGGCTTCCACCCACTTCTTAGCCTCTTCTCTCAATTTCTTTTCGATAATTATAGGGATCATTGTCATAGATGCCTTTTCCCTAGTATCTATATCTCTATTTTCATTTTCCCCAAATTGAGCCAAGTGTTCTTTCATTTGCCTAGAATATTTTCTAATAATATCCTTCAAGGTTCTAAGCTTCATATTAAAGCATCCCTCAGAGCCATAAACCCTGAATAAGAACCTAAAATTAGCAATAGAATTACCCACAACCACAAACTCGGTTCTTCAATTTTCATACCAACGAACCCCCCGCCAATTCATCAGCTTTCTTTTGTTCTCTTTTGAATGCTTCTCTAATACATTCAATGGTATTCTTTGTAGGTGTTTCTGCATAAACAATCCCACAAATCCATAACTCAAATTCTTCCCTGTTTTTATCAGACTTCCTAATGAACTCTTTGACATCTTCTTCAAAATTATCAACAATCACATTGGGATAAACGTACTTGTTATTTATGCAATAAGCACAAAGCGTCTCTTTAAATGCCTTAATTCGTTCACTCAAGCTTTCTTCTTTATCTTCGTTCATAATGTTTCCTCCATCCTTCTTCAGCTTCACATTCTTCAAACCATTCATAATCAGTTGAACGCTTAGCTTTTCCTTCCTCAACTTTGTAACGTCCATAGATGTATGCACATCCTTTACCTTTATTCAAACTTTCTTCTTTATCTATAGTCATCAATATCTCCCTCCATGTATTCTTTTTCTTGACAAGCAGGACAAGGTGTAATGAAATTACATAAAGGATTTCCCAAACAACCTACTTTACTTTCTTCTTCTGCCATGTTTTATAATAATTCCTTAATTCTAATCATTGCTTTCTTTTTAGTTGGGAATCTCTCTACATCTTCAAACAATCCCCCTTTGAGACAAAGAATTTCCCATTCCATCTCCTTTCTGTATGTTTGGATATAAACTAAGCTAATTTCTCCATTCTTAGAACTACATATATACTGATATTTCCCAAACATGCCCATTAAACTAGGCAGTTGTATTTGTATATGCTTAGGCATCTCTTGTATTTCTTTCCATCCATTGTGTATTCTTTTTTCTATTTCCATCATCATAATCCCCTCATTTCTTCTTCCGCCATGTTTTATATAAAATCTTTTAATCTATTTAATTCTCTTTGAAGACTTCTTTTATTATATAATAAAACTCTTCTATCTTCAACAATCTCTTTTATTTCTTCTCTTATTTCTTTAATTCTTTTTTTTATTTCCATCATCATAATCTCGGTCTTTCCGAGTTATGTTATCATATATGATAACATACTTTTGTCTTGTTAATATAACGTTAAATTAACGTTATTATGGGGATGGTGGGAGTTGAACCCACTTTCGATGATAAGAGATTTATTTCCTTCTGGCGAACCCTCGCCCCTTCATCCCCTTGAAACTCAATACATGAATCCAAGAAACTTTGTTCCTTTAGATTCTACAATCTTCATTGGTAATTCCTTTCCGATTATTTCTTTTGGGTTTGTGATCCCTCCAACAGCTTTCTTTAACTTTCCCCAATTGGAATCCTCTGCTTTAGGATACCCTTCTAAATCTCCGTTTTCATCTTCAATGAGATTGAAAAGTTCTGTTGGTCGAATCTCTATTTTGGTTATATTTTTTTCATTGTCTTCAACTTCAACAACTTCAACAACTTCTCCAATAACTCTCAAGACATGAACCATTCCATCTTCTGCCTTAGCATACTTGGAAGGAATCCTTATGATTTCCATAGATTCTATCTTGGCCTTATTCAACCGATGTTTTTCATAATCTGTTAAATCTTTTCTCTGTGATTCGACTTCAGGCAAACTTGATGGATCTACATCTACCAGACTTGTTTTTGGCTTTTCTTCATTTTCCATTTTTTCCTCCTGTTTTATTTAGATTATTTATCTTCTCCATCTCCATTCATCATACATATTTGATAAAAAGAAAATCCACCAAAATAATCCCCAATGATCTATTAAGAAATTTAAAAGATTCATAAAAGAATCTATTTGTGAAAAATCAATCCCATAATAATTTAATAATGCAAATAATAAGAAAGAATAAACTATTAAATAAAGAATACTCAATGAAGATCTCCAAATAGATTTTCCAATTGATAAGATTATCTTTGCCGATTCCTTAATTGCCATCAAAAGTATTTTCTTCATCTTCCTAAATCCCTCAAACATTTAGAAATATTTATATCAACTTTTTTATGCTCTGAGATTACTGGGTAAAACATTGCTTCAAAGTCTGTTTGTTGTGAATCGTTTATTATTTCTTGTGCGTTCATTCTTTTCCCCCTGTTAAAGTATAACCAAGAGTACAAATTAAAGTCCAAGTAATCTGCCATTCTCTAGAAAATTCATTTCCTACTCCTAATAAGTTTGTTCCAAATATAATTATTAAAATTATCCACAGAAATTCTTTCAACTTCATTTCTTGACATCCTTCTTTTTAATTAAACGGATAATAAAATCTTCTAGATTTATTCCATTACTCAATTCTTTAGAAGTTAATATCTTTTTATCTCCTGGTTCTGAAAATGATTCATAGGAATGATCATCTAAAACAATTCTTCCCATTGAAGTTAACCATAATCCACCTTTCATATTCTCACTCATTCTTTGGCCTCCTCTATTTTTTCTACAATGTCTAATAATCTATTTATGGTTTCGTCGGCGGAAGAACAATGAAGAGTATATTTTAATGTCTGAACTCTTGCGTTTGTTTTGTTAGATACTTTTATTGTTTTTTGTTTCATACTAAATCCTCCTCCTCTAAATTGAATTTGTTCATAATATAATCTTTAACCTGAAAAGAACCTTCATATTCAAAATCTAATGATTTGATATCCTTCACCGCCTCTTCTCTCAATGTTTCTTTGTGAATTCTTTGTAATCCATATTGATTCATCCAAATATCCTTCAAGGTTCTAAGCTTCATGTTTCCTCCAATTATGAGACCAAGCAAAAATGCATAAGATACCATAAGCAAAAATGAAAATACCAGGTATAAGAATGAACCATTCAAAATTTCTAATTAATTCAGAAATTACTAAACCAACAAATATAAAACAAATAATTCCTATAGTAAGTTCAAATAATCCTAAAACTTTTATTTCACTTATCATACAAACGAACTCCCTGCCTCTTCAACAATACTTTTCCAATTTACAACAATAACTCCACCTTTATTATAACTCAAAACTTCCAACTTCCTAATGAACTCTTTGACATCTTCATTGGGAGTAGCCCAAAAATTGTGTTTAGTTCCACTCTTTGTTTCAGCTTTTTGGACCCAAACTTCTTTACTCTCTAAACTTTCTTCTTCTGCCATGTTTTAATTATATCTCTCAGCCCAAGGACTAATCTCCTCTTTATTTGGATTATTCATTTCACTTAAATATGGACAACCATTTACCTCTCGGCTCTCTTCAGTAGAAATCCAAGTCCTATTCTCAAACATCCTCTTACTCCTTGCCTTTCTTTCTTTATGAGCTAATTTCCATGCCTCTTCTGAGAGCCTTACCCAATGAGTTCCATCGGAATTATGACATCTAATTACAATCCTACCAAATCCTATAAATCCTCTTTTGTTCCATCCCTTAGTTATATCCATATCTTCATCATTCATGTGTTGAAGATTTACTCTTCCCCCATAATCTACAGCTCTTGTTTCTAAAAAAAGCAAAAGGCTTTTTTCATCTTTTGACATATCTTTAAGTTTTTCCATCATCATAATCTCGTTTATACTCTTTTTATAGTTTTTATTCTTTATATACTTTGTGTATCATTTCAAAGGAACAACTTTATTTCTGATTCTTGCCCTTATTTGTTTCAGATTCATTAATTCACATTTTACAAAACAATTAGAACAGAAAGGATAGAAAACATTTTTCCTTGCTTCGATTTGGAACTTCCCCATACACTTCGCCCCACAATCTGAACAGAAAGGATAATTTCTATTTCTCTTATCATTCCCTTCTCTTCTTTTTATTATTAAACATTTCTTACAAAATCTTCCATGACTTCCTTCTGGTCGGAAATAATCCCCACATCTTTCACAAGGTCTTCTAAAGGGATGTTTCTTTCTTGTTCCTTCTGCGTCTGTGTAAAAGTATTGGGAATATTTGTATGTCATGTTAGAAAAGTTTCTCCACTATTGCTTTAATTACGTTTACTGTTACTGCGTTTCCCATCATTTTATATCTTTGAGTATCACTAAATCCTTCTGTCCAATTATCTGGGAATCCTTGTAGTCTTTCACATTCTATTGGAGTTAGTCTTCTGATTTTCATTCCTTCCTGTATCCCTTGCATATTTCCAGTATCAAGAGAATAACTAGTGCCATCCTTTTTAGTTAAGTGTCCTGTTCCTCCTTGTTTTGTTTTACTCGATCGGGGATATAATGAATGGGCTATTATATTCAATTTATTATCAGGATTTGAATTTGGTAGTGTTCCCATAACCCCATCAGTTAAATAAATTCTATCTTGTTGAGATTTATACCCTTTACCCGAAACATCAACTTGAATCTTCTTTATTTGTCCCGGACCTAGTTCGGGTTTTTGCATATTAATCATGGTTGTTCCTCTTGCAAGTTTGTGGTATCCTGATATAAGTGTGTTGGAAATTTCTGATTGTGGAACAACCTCTGGATTGCTTTCTCTGAGAGGTAATATTTCTGGGATGGGTTCTCCTCTAAGACTTCCGATAATGAATACCCTCTCTCGGTTCTGGGGAACTCCGAAAAACTTGCTGTTAAGAACCATCCATTGTATAACATACCCCAATTCTGAAAGGGTGGTAAGGATTGTTGCAAAGGTTCTCCCTCTATCGTGTGATAGCAATCCTTTAACATTCTCGAGGAGAAGATGTTTAGGTCTTTTAACTTTAAGGATTCGAGCAATGTCGTAAAATAATGTACCTCTCGTATCTTCAAATCCTTTGCGTTTTCCAGCAATTGAAAACGATTGGCAAGGAAATCCCCCAACGAGAAGTTCGAAGTCTGGGAGTTCTTCTGGAATAATCCTTGTTGCATCTCCATAGTTTTTGATGTTTGGCCACTTGTTTTTGAGGAGTTGTGAGGCGTACTTATCGATTTCGGAGAATCCGATACAACTAAAGGGACTAGATTTCCCCCCATCCCCCACGATTGTTGGATTGCTGGACAGTTCTCCTTGTAAATTCTTGGCTTGTGTCTTACTGAAGGTTCTATTAAAATTGGTGAGTCCAAGTTCGAATCCTCCGACTCCTGTGAACATACTGAAGTATCTGATTTCTTTTGTTTTTTCATTTTTCATTTTTCAAATCCATCAAGGATAATGTTTGGAATTATCTTAACAGGTATTTTATTTATTTTCTCAATTAACCATAACTTCAAATCTTCAACACTATCACTCTTTTCAAATTTCTCCACTTCTTCCAGGACATAAGTCAATAATCTTTTTCTGGTTTCTTTTTCATGGAAGGATCTATGACATCGATTACATAAAACTTCTAAAAATTCAAGTCCTGTTTTATATTCTTTATGATGAATAGTTAAATCATCTGTTGCTTTACAATCCTTACAAAATCTTCCTAAGGCCTCATAAACTTGTTCTTGATGTCTCCTTGCCCAATTCCTTACATTTCTTTGAAGTTTTTTATTTGGTTTTGGTTTAATCATTCTTCATCTTCCTCTTTATTATAATATTTTTTATAGAGATATTTTCTAAAGTCTAAAAAGCTTACTTCTGTTAGATTTACATCTTTGTGATATACATATAAGAATGCTTCAGTATCCATCCTCATTAAGAAGTCATTATCTATTTCTATCATTCTTCCCCCTCACACGTTTTAGAAGGATCTGGGGGACTTTTTATCTTTGTGGGACTCTCTACCCAAATTGGACATCTTTTACGATTTCTTGTGTATGGACATGGGGGTTTCTGATGGGAATTATTGGTGGCCAGTGAGTTATGGACACACATTGTTCCCTTCTTCAAGTATGGACACCTAACTTCTCCCTTTTTCTGCCTCATATTTAGCCCTCCATTTATCTCTTGACTCAACTAATTGTTCAAATTTTCTTATAACATTAAAATATCTAGCCATAAATCTCTCTGCATCTCCAACAGTTAATATCTGTTTGTCACAAAGATTTGTCATTTCTTTGTAATTTTCTTCCAATTCTATCAATATTTCTGATTTTTTCTTCATTTTTGCAATCTCCTTTGTTTCCTATGGAACTTTTTTATGTGTGAATTTTTAGTTTCTATGGAAATATGAAGAGAAAGAGGGGTATTTCTATAAGATAATATAAGGGGTATTATAGGTAAAGAAGGGGAAAACCCCCTCAAACCCTTAATACTTATAAATTTTATTTCCATTTTATACCTGTCCACCACCATTCTTGATGTCCAATTCCAAGACTTGAATACTCTTCAGACACTCCAAACATCTCTTGTAAAGTTACTTTTATGGCCATATCTGAAACCCCTCTAGATTTATATTTTCTACAATAAGATTTATATTTCATTCTCATTTCTTTTTTACTAATTCTAGATTCATAATCTTCTTTAATACTATCCATACAAAAAGCCATGAAACTATCTGCCTTTCTAATCCAAGTATTTTTAATTTCTTCTGTACCTTTTGTTTGACTAAATATTTTATTTTTGAATAATCTATGAAGTCCTAAAAGTGCCATATTCAAAAAACCACTCATCTCTTTTGGAGTTGTTATTTGTTCAATAATATAAGGATCTTCAATTTTCATAAATTCCTTATCTTCTTTAGCATCTTCATAAACATTCTTTGGAACAAATCTATAAGGAAACTCTAATAGAACCCACCTCTCCCAAAATCCTTCAGAATAATCATAAACTCTAGGAAGTTCATTACACGCAAATACCATCTTTGCATAATTCTTAAATTCTATAACCTCTTTATATTTCCTATTAGCAGAAATTAAATCTCTTCCAGTTAGTTGTTTGAACATCCCAGTATCCTTCAAATCTTTTGAACTAATATCCCCTGCCAAATTAAATAATCTCCCGAATAATTTTGAAACAAAAGGACTATCACAATTCAAAGCAGAAAGAGGAACAGAAGAACAATTTAAACTTCCAACTAATCTCTTCAATAATTCAATAGATTTTCCCTTTCCATTTCTTCCACCCCCAACAAACATAAACGCCTTTTCAAAGATATAATCTTTTATTAACCCAAACCCTGCAAGTTCGTAAAAAACATCAATATCTTCTGGGGATGATAAAACATCCTCAAGAAATTTTTGAATTAATTCACAGGTTTCACCTTCTACATAATCAACAGGAAGTTTAGTAAAGAAAATCTTCTTTGGATCAAAGGGTAAAAGTTCTAAACTTTTTAAATCTAATAAACCATTTAAAACAGGAATCTCAAAAGTAAAAGAATCTTTAAAAAATTCATTTGATTCAATAAATGTATCCGTTCTTATTTTTGTCATCACTTGATTAAAAATCCAATCATTATAATTATCTGTCATTATATTCCTTATTTGGATTCTAATTTCACTTTCACCATTTGGAACATAAACTCCATTAGAATAAATCCATGTTTCGGATGCCTTATCAACCTTAGTAGTGTAAATATAATTATTCTTTTCTATTCTTCTAACAAGAATTTCTGATGCTGAACCAAAATCTTTTTTATGTAATAATGATAAAACATCTTCTCTTAAAGTATCCTTTTCAATCCTTGTTTCATTTTCAATCAAACCATCAAACCAATCTAAATCTTCTTTTAATCTTTCAATATATTCTTCCTTACCTTTTGCAAGTCCGTAGAAATCATTCTTATAAGCCATGTTTCTATCATTATCAAGGAGTCCTTTACACGCCTGGTATTGGGCTTCTTCTTTAGAAATCATAACTTCTCCAACCCCAAATCTAATTTAATCCACTCTTCAATTCCATCTTCCAACTGCCACTTAAATCCTACAGATTTTCTATAAACTTCTCGAACCTCACCAACATCTTTTGAAAGAATTGTTATTATCATATACTAACCTCCCTAAACTCCTTAACACCTCCAGGGGCTATTTCAGAAATAGACAATCTAACTTCTCCAAGTTCCCTATCTTTCAATACCCAAAGTCTTTCATTTAACCTATTAGTTATTAATCCATTGAGGAAAGAATTTTTTCCAGAAGATACTTGTCTTTTAAGAATTATATGTACATTAACTTTTTCACTATAATAGAATAGTAACTTATCAGTGTTAGCTTTTTCTTCATAATTCATCTCTATTTTTTTCATCTTTTCATCTCTTTAATTTAAAAAGGAAGAGCCATCAATCTCTTCCTCTCATCTAAATCCACGTAATAGTTCTAGACAAGAATCTTAAAGAATATTTTATTTATAAATTCTTCTAACTACTTTAAAGTTATAATATGCCACGGCGTTGTAGGAAAAGTCAACCTATTTTTTTAGCTTGTCGGAAAAGTCAATAATCTATAAAATCCCACATACAAATAACCCACCATTTTCTATTTTGAATTGAGCATCTCCGTCCAGGTCGGTATTATTAAAATGAAATTGTCTGCAATAGACTTCTCCTGTTGGTGCTATTGTAAAAGTCCCCGCATCCCCTTGCAAGATGATTGTATTCCCTGTAGCGTTTTGAACATCTGTAATATTGCAATCATCAGACATTTGAACTTCCCAATCTCCCGAACCAGGATAAGTACAAGAATCTGCAGGAGGTGTTGCAACATCAATAGTTACATTTAAATCCATAATAACTGTTCCTCCTGTTGAACTTGAACCATTCGACTCAATAAAATTCCCTATTTCTAAAGCACATCCTTGTAAAATCCAATTTACATGAACATTATGGTTTTTACAATTTGTAACTGTTCCGGTTGCATTTCCATCATTGAGTTCACAAATTCCTATAGTTGATCCACCACCTAAAGATTCACAAGTAATCGTACTTGCTGAAGTATAATTAAGACTATTCCCCCCACAAGAGGGGGTTATTATGGATTCGTTTTCCAATAGCCAAAAATGATAATCTTCTGATGCTGTTGTGTCACACATATAAACAACAGATACATTTACTACATCTGCTATTGGAATTGATGTTTCATTTGCCACCATCTCTTCATCAGTTAAATCTCCTTGTGGAGCATCCCCACCATGAAGATAATCATAAGTAATAATATCAAATTTATTAAAGGTTCCAAAGTTTGCGAAGAATCTTACATCGGTATCTTGAGAAGTATATTGTTTTATTATTATCTTTGGAGCATTTACACTTCTTGTGTTTCCATTTTTTGTAAAGTTTAATCCAAATAATTGAGAACCTGTTTTGCTTTCGTTTTCTTCAAATTCATCTTTAAGTATTAGTTCGTAGAAAGAACTGTTGTCATCATCTAATCTAAACTTTGTAGTTATATTCTCTTCTAGGTTTCCTGAATTTAAACTATAGTTTAAAGTATCGTTAATAATTATAAAATCATTTTCAGTTGTTCCAGATAAATTGTGATTTGTTAGTACCCATCTAAATTGAACTAAATCGTAATCTTTATTTCCAACATTCTCTAGATAAATGGGATAAGCAATTCTTATGCTATCATTATATATTCTATAAGATATATTAACTTGAACTTCTGCGTTAAGAGGAGAAATTATATTTCCACAATTTAATTCATCATATTCTTGAGTGCTTGTGTTTACACAGATTAAATCTGCTTCTACATTGAGATTTATGACTTCGGAGTTTCCACCTTTATCAAACTTTAATCTTATAACTCCTGTGTAATATCCATTATTTACATTAGTGCATTCATCCTTTGGACACCATCCTAATTTAGCTCCATTTCTTACATACCATTCATTAGCTTCTGTTTCAAAGTTCCAATTATCTGCATTGATTTGTGTTAAGGAAAATGCCCATGCAAATAAATCTTTTCCCTTTTCAACAATTTCCAAATTAGATTCTATGTTTGGTAAATGAAATGTTAAAAGTAAAACTATTAAAGTTAATGGAATTAAACCCCCAACAATTATTTTTAACCATCTCATCTTATCAAATAATATCCTGAAGAATTATCAATTTCTATTGTTCCACCACCTAAAACTCTTTGGACTCCTTCAATTGTATGATTTACTTGTCCTACTACGGATATTCCCTCACTTGCGTTCAACCAACTTCCACTAAATAATAAATTACTTAATAAAATAATTTGATTTTGTCCTCCAGAATGTTTAAAAATCATATCGTTAGAATTCCCTAATTTAAATTCAGAATTATCAAGAAAATTCATATTACCTGAAATTCTCATAGCCCCTACAACCTCTAATTTATTTGCAGGAGTATCAGTTCCAATTCCAACTTTTCCAGAATCTACATCAACAAAAAATAAATCTCCCCCTACTGAAAAGTTATTAGTGATTGTGGCATTATTAGTTATTTCTATATTTTCAAAAGTTACATTAGAAGTTGTATTTAAATCTTGGTCACGAATTATATGTTCACCAGATATATAATTCAAAAGAGCATCGTGGTCTATCTCATTATCTTTTGTATTTAAAGTAAAAGTACTTCCTCCTCCTCCATCGACTCCCTCCAATCCAGTTCCTGCACTAAGTCGTCTTTCTTCGTTTAATAATCCCGTCCCTGCTAAAGTTAAAAAAGTAATATTAGTAACATCAATATGTTCATCTGCTACGAAGTCAGAAAACTGATCATGTCCAGAACCTCCTCCTAATAATGAACCTATTAAAGTTAAAGTCCCTAATATATCTGTATCTCCCGTATTATCAACATAAAAAACAGCAGTATCATCTGCTGAATTCCAAATAGAAAAGTAGCTTGTTACACTTCCAAGAACCATATCTATATCATTAATTGCTTTTATTCTAATTGCATCAACTGCATCAGGATTCTGCTCAGATATCAAATCTCCAAATTCTAAAGAAATATTACCACCAATAATGAAATTTGCTGTAATATTATTTGAAGTTATATTATTAACATTTAAATCTCCATCTTTATTCCAAGAATATTCTATTGCAGAAGAGATTTGAACAATATCTTCTATAGGGTCTGTTACTAAATTATTTGCTGTTCTAGTAATTCTTATTAAATATTCTGAATTAATCCCTGTATTCCATGAAGGAATATCTGAATCTAACCAAAGTATGATTCCATTATTTCTAAGCCCATTAGTTGCGTCTGTTGGGGTAAATGTTCCCCATGCTCCTATTCCTGTTGAATATTCAAATGTCGGTTTTATCCCTGCCCCACTGGCAACTGTATCTAATATGAATTCAATTTCTTCAAACTTCTCTGCGTTTCCTATAGTAACATTTGAATCATCACTCTCAAAAATGGTTACATCTAAAGCTGTTGATATGAATGATGAGAGAACATCTGTTGAAACATTTAGTGCCGAATCCATGTCTCCAAATGTTCCAGATAATTGTTCAATAGGATTTACTAATGCTCCGACTTCTAATCCAATTACTTTTGCAGAACCTGTTGTTGATACTACTTCTAATCCTATCACATCTCCACCCGTTGCTAAAAATTGGTCTATATTTACTAAGATTACTTCGTCATCTTCTCCAGGAGATATGTCTCCAGTAGTATAAACAATATCTAAACCCTTAACATCTCCAAATCCACTAGCATTAACATCTATCTCTAAAGCGTGGTCGTCAGATTCTATTGCTGTATGTTCAAGTTTCATAGTTCCGTGAACATCAAAAGTATCTGTGTCATCATCTGTACTTGCCCCTCCACCTACTGAAACAGAACCTGAAGATATATCTACAAAAAAGAAAGTGTCGTTTACTGAAAAGTTTCCTCCTGTAACATTTACAGAATTAAAGATTACGTCACTTGTTGTATTTAAATCTTGGTCATGAATTGATGCCCCCGTAGGGAGATTTAATAAATTACTTCCATCTCCAAAGTAAAACTTTGCTGTGACATTCTCTGTAGTATTTATATTATCTGTTGCCCAGATTTCAGAAGTGTTTAATTGAGTAACTCCGTAAATAGGATTTGTATTTGCATTCATTCCCACCCCTAATCTTATTAATGCGTTATAGACTACTTGATTTCCATTATAGGTTGTTTGTGGAAAATTAAATGTATCGTTGAGTTCGTCTCTGAATACGCCCCATATAACTCCTAATATTCCTCCAACTTGTTCTTCAAGGGTCGTAGTATTAAAAGTATCTAAGCCGTCCCAATTATCCGAATCGTTTACAGATAAATTTGTTCCTGCAAGAGTTTCATTGAAGAAGATTGTAGTAGTATCATTATATAACCAAATTCCAGAAGTGTTTTTACTTATTCCTCCCCCTGCTCCTGTTTGGTCAGTCCCACATAATATAGTTCCATTGTCTTGAACTCCTACAACTTTATCGTCTCCTGCACAATCAACAGCAGTTAGATTATCAAACCTTGCAGTTTCGTTAGTGTCTAGATTCCAAGTGTCATTATGTGCTGTTAGATTAGCAGACCAAAAGGGATCTGATTCTGAACCTGAGGGAAGATTAGTTAATTGGCTTCCATCCCCAAATATAAAATCTCCTGTGATGTTTCTTGCGGTTATATTCCCAGTAACATTTAAATTCCCATTAACTCTAATCCATCCGTCTACGATGTTGTCGATTGTTTCTTCGAAGGCAAAGGTTATTAGTTGACCTATTGATGCATTTGAATTCTTTAAGATAAATGCATTATTATCAAACATTTCCCGACTTGAAAAAGATATACTTTTTAATTCATCGTCAGATAATGTCCTATTGTAAAAATATATTTCATCCATACTCCCATCAAAAAATTCTGCATCTTTATTTATAAAACTCCCTAGGATAGTTAGACTCGAAGGATTATCTATCAACCCACCGATTACAGTAACGTTTCCATCAAGATAGCCATTTATAACCATCCTAATTTCTTGAGTATCTTGATTATAACTTACCCCAACATCGTGCCACGCCCCCGGTAGTAATCTTGTTCGGGAGTCTAATCTTTGTGCGGAGGATGTCCCATTTCCAAAAAATAGTTCTATATTTCCCCCTCCATTCCTGTTATCATACTGTATTCTAAACCCTCCATTCGCTGCAAGTCCTTCATAAAGTTCGGAATTTACAACACCGCTATCACCATACCATCTTAAAAATATTGAGAAGTTTTGAGATTCATTTATACTCTTTGTTGAATTAAGACTTAACCAAGAAGTAGAACCATCAAAATCAAATCCCCTCCCATAATTACTATTTCTAAAATTTATATTATTTGGAGACAGAATTGCACCATTACCAGAATAATCCACTAAACTTTCCCCATTATAATAAGCAATAAGACCATCAGCAGATACTCTATCATCAAAATATCCTCCCACATTCTTATCATTTATTTTATCTACACCATATAATATTTTATCATCTGAAAAATAAATTAACCCCCTTAAAGGATTTACAATGGAATTTACAATACCTTTTTTTATTGAATCAGTGTTTAACCTTATCCCATTTCCTGTTGCATTCTCATCATTATTGATAATGGTACTTAAACCACCTCCAGACATTTGGTACAATACATCTGTAACGCTACCATTTGGAGCCCTATTTGTTGAATCACTATTAACAAAAAGATAACCATTATGTTTTGTTTCAACAAACCACTTTAATTTATCAACACCTAAGTCTATATTATGTACTGAAACTCCACTGGAATATACTTCTATCCCTATTAATGTTGTGCTACTAACCTCTTCAAAAGTTATATCTGAAATACCTGCCTGTTGAGTCCCATAAACATAAATACTTGCATTCTCATCTGATTGAGGACTATGACTCAACATTGAAAATCCTGCTAAGGTGGGTTCTAAAGTTCCCGAACCTGAAGAAATCGTAAAAGAATTAACTTTTACATTTAATGGAGTTACTTGACTCCCAATTATTTGAACCCTACTTATGGCCCCTTCAGTAGGATGAAGCCCTGAAGTTATAACTGGTGGAATAAAAACATCCTCCAAATAAGTTCCTACTCCAACATCTATTTTAGTTTTGAATCTATTAATCAATGGGATTTGACAAACAGCTTCTTGGATAGTTATATAATCACATCCTGATGAACAAACAGAAATATCCCTATCTGCATTAGAAACTAAAGGTCTATCAGGGCAAGTCTCATCAAAAGTTCCAGAAGTGTTTCCAAAATAGAAATTTCCTCCATAAATATTTGTAGCATTTAAATCTCCTGTAAGATTCATATTATCAAAAGTTACATTAGAAGTTGTATTCAAATCTTGGTTATGAATGTTACTTGTTAGAAATCCGAAAGCATTAATAAAAGATTCTAACCAAGCAAAACTTATTCCTAGGATTCCCCCTGTCTGTTCTTCGAAGACTGTTGTATTAACTGAATCAAACCCGTCCCAAAAGTCTGAATCGTTTACTGAAAGATTCGTCCCTGCAAGAGTTTCATTAAATGAAATTGTTGTCGAGTCATTTATAATATATTCTTGAGAAGTATTAAGTCCTCCACCTCCCCCAGTTTCTACTCGACATAAAAATGTTCCATTGATTTGAACACCAATGGCCACTTCTCCTGCAATACAATCATCGGCTATGGAATTATTAAATCTCTCTGTTTCATTTGTATCGACTTCCGAAATATCAATAGTCCCTCCACCACCATCTAAAGTTATTTCATTTGTTCCAGTATTGTAGGATATAGATTGGTTTGGATCTCCAACACCCGTTGCACAATTCCCAAATTCTAACCCTGTTTCTCCAGCATTTACGATTGTACAATTTCCTCCCTGTCCAGCATAGGAAGAAGGAGTATCACCCATCTGTGTAAAGTTTGTTAAATTTCCTTGAAGGATTGTAATTATTTGAGTATCGGGAGTTGTAATATCAATAGAAGGGAGGGCAGAAGTAAAACTAATAATGAAAGTTAAAATCAAAATAAAAGATTTATAATTTAACATATATTACTTCCTCTTTTTCCTTCTTCTTTTAACTGCTGCTTTTAATACTTTTTTCAAAGCTCGTTTTCGGAGAATCCTTGCTGCCACAATCATCTTCGCAGCTCTAAGTAACATTTTCCTTCCTGCCTTTGTTAATAATCTTTTTGCCATACTTTTTATGTTCCTCCTCGAATGTGATATAATTATATTCTTCCAACTGCTTTAGATACTTCCGAAAATAAAGCTAAACCAATTATTGCACCAGTTGCATCTCTAATAAATCCTCCAGATTTCCCTCTCTTAGTTTTCTTCTTAATTGTATCTTTTAATCTATATGATTTTAGTGCCATTTTATTTATATTTTTTTATTTTGAAAACTCTTCCTAACCTAGTTAGTCTAAGATTCCTTTTGATTTTTGATTTTCTTTTCATAATATCTGCAATTCTGTTTCCGATAGTTTTTTTCATCTTACATTTTCCAAGTGGACTTTCCAAATGTTTTTCTTTCTGAAGGTAGAGATGCTCTTTGAGTAACCCTTTCTTTCATTTGTTTTTCTCTATCTTCTTTGGCAACTTTTCTTAATTCTTCCGTTTTCTTTAGATTCTCTTCTCTCCGAGCAATGTTACCTTTCGTGTAGTCACTAAATTTTCCAAAGAAAGTTCCAGGATCGATTCCTTGACCAGAAAGATTTCTGGATCTATTAGTAGCCCTAAGTTTTTGGAGTCCAGACTTTTCGGCAGCATCTTTTTTAGCTTTTGCCTTTACTACTTCTCTTGAATTCAATTTGAATTTCTCCTGAAAGATTTTAGAGTATTCTGAATTAGCTTCTCTTCGAAGTTTATCCATCCTAACCTGATTCTCTTTTCTTTGTTCGAAGTGTCCTTTGATACTTTCCTTAATGCTACCAAAAAGACTCATTACTTATTTCCTCCCTATGAGCTTTTTGAAAGAATCATTACCAAACAATGCGACTACGACGAAGACTAATCCTGCTAATGCTGCGAACAAAACAATCAATAAAGTAATTGAAGCTGTTCCTCCACTTACATATCCATCTGGTTCGTAGGTATAACTTACATTTCCAGAATTTCCTGCCTCTGCAGAAGCTGTCTGATTTATTGTTAATTGAACAGATCGAAGTCCTCCATTAGTAAATCCTGTTTGTAGAAACATTCCATCGACTTCAAATCCTGTTGAATTAACTACAGATACAGAAGTCAACAAAGTTCTTCCTCCTAAATCCAAAGTTTCATTAACTGCTGGAATAGTAACAGTTTCATTAGTATTTGTGAAAGTGTTTGTTTCAACAAAAACTTGATCTGCAATTGGTATAATCAATGTTGCTACAAGAATTAATCCAAAGAACATTAGAAATATCATTCCACCATCGCCTTTGAAATTTGCCATATATATTATAAACTCCTCTGACTTAATGGAATGAATACATCTATTTAAATGTAAGGAAAAAGATTATCTATTCCCAATCAACTTATTAAATATCCAAGCCAACATAAATCCAAGAATTACTGTTGCAAATGCCATTATCACAGAGAACCCTGTAAGTGCTAAACCAGTTATAAGTAATATTGGAAATAAGAATCCTATAGTTGTATTGAATCCCCAATTAAGTCTTGAAGCAATTATAAAGTAAAACATCAATGCTAAAAGTGCTGCAAGGAATGCACTTCCAGCTATCTCTGAAACAAAAATACATCTCCAGTCTAGTAGTTCACATCCTGCCATTTTAGTCTTTCCCCCTCAACCACTCTGCGATTGTTACTGCAAATAACATTATAATCGGAGCCATAACAACCTTCGCCAGAACAGGATTTTGAGAATTTAGATATACAAAGACTGTTATAAAATCTCCTAACAATCCAATCATTGCAGTAGCCATCAATATAAATGCTAAAACATTTGTAGCAGTAACTAATGTTCCTGTGGTGACACCACTTGTTGCTAGAAGTCCTGCAATTCCTGCAACTCCTAGAAATATAAGAAAGAAGACAGATGTTTTAAATGCCGAAGGATCCAAGATAGCCCCTGTAATAACAGAAGTTCCACTACTAATATCTAACTGTCCAGTAATTAAAAAAAGAATATCTATGAAAATTAAAATGCTTAGGTATGTTACTAATTTTCCCATTTTATACGAATGTCCTCCTTACAAAAAAGAATACCCCTGCAACTGTGGATAAGATTGCGATTCCATATTGTTTACCAAATTGTGCTATCCCTGTTTCTGAAATTATCGCGGGATTATCTAACCATCCAATTAAACTGAATATCCAGATTAATAGAATTACTACTGCAATTTTACTTTCATTATTATCTGATATTTCATTTTTAGACATGAAGATCACAATACCAAATAATGTTAGAACTACCAATAATAATCTTATGAAATCTGCAAACCCATAATCTAAGAATAGTTTCCCTTGTTTAAATATTGAATAATCTCCTTCAAATTCATTTCCTATCACCCAAACTTTAACGATAGTCATGTTCTCTTCAGCAGTTCTTATTTCAAATCTTCCAACAATTGTTTTATTATCAGAGGTATTTAGTGTTTGAGATATAAACCCTGTTCCTGCATTTGATTGGAATGCCCAAGAGAATCCACTAGAATTTGTAAGGTTCATACTAATAAAAGTTACTGCATCATTTCCTGTAACATTAAATCCAAAATCAACAAGAGTATTATTGTTCAAACTAAAGTTAGAAGGAATAATATCATAATTTAATCCAATAGATATATTAGAACCATTGACAGAAACCGATCCCCCCATTGTAACAAATCTTATATCTGTTGTGGGTACAAAAGTAAAAACATTATCTAAGAATCCCGATTTACTAAATGTTGCAGTATAAGTTGCATCAGGGTTTAGAAAGAATATTACTAGTCCTGAAGAGTCTGTAAACCCTGAAGCAACTGTAATTGTAGAACCTCCTAAGACTCTTGTTATCATTGCTTTAACAAGACTTATAGGATTATTAGCTACATCTCTTGTTTGGAATTGTCCAAATAATCCTAAAGAACTTGGTAATAAATAAAGAACTTGGACTAATGTAGTGTTTGTTAAAATTGGTTCTGAAGTAAAAGATCTTTGTTGGCTTTCTCCATTGTTATAAGTTAAACTAACATTGGTATTAAGAGTTTGATTTGAAGGAGAAAAACAAATGGAATGGTTTAGTTTTTCAGTTGAATTAACTAAGTTGATATTTTTTGTCTGTGTTCCACTACC
>LAZR01000423.1_pt1 | contig 36147 bp, 39 predicted proteins | sample 329461 | NCBI WGS metagenome assembly LAZR01 (sample SAMN03002196, study PRJNA259156) | marine sediment metagenome | biome: sea floor; feature: Hydrothermal impacted sediments; material: marine sediment; isolation source: Loki non-amplified sample from Loki's castle hydrothermal vent sediment ...
GTTGCTCACCCGTACCTCGTCCAAGTACTGATACTGGACAAACAGTGCCGCACCGAGCGCTCCACCGGCATCGCCCGAGGCGGGCTGAATCCATATATCATCAAAGATACCCTCACGAAGGAGCTTGCCGTTTGCCACACAGTTCAGGGCCACGCCACCTGCAAGGCAGAGGTTCTTCATGCCCGTCTCCTTGCGCACATGGCGGGCGATCCTGAGCAAAACTTCCTCTGTAACCTCCTGCACGGAGCGGGCCAGGTCCATCTCGCGCTGGGTTATCTCGCTCTCAGGTTCTCTGGGCGGTGCGCCAAAGAGGTCGCTGAATTTATCATTGGTCATGGTAAGTCCGGCGCAGTAATCAAAGTACTCCATGTCCATCCTGAATGAGCCGTCTTCCTTAACGTCGATAAGCTTATCCATAATTATGTCTTTATACTTCGGTTCGCCATAGGGCGCCAGGCCCATGACCTTGTACTCGCCGCTGTTGACCTTGAAGCCGAGATAATAGGTGAAGGCGGAATAGAGCAGGCCGAGCGAATGGGGGAAATGCAGCTCCCGGATCGTTTCCAGCTTGTTACCGCGGCCGATCGAGACGCTGGTCGTTGCCCATTCGCCGACACCGTCCATGGTCAGCACCAGCGCTTCGTCGAACGGCGAGGGGAAGAAGGCGCTCGCCGCGTGGCCCTGATGATGTTCCGCGAACAGGAGCTTCTTGCGGCATGATTTGTCGGCGCCGGCGTCCTGCAACTCGTCGCCGATCATCGATTTCATGAACAGCTTCTCGCGAAGCCAGATCGGGATCGCCCGGCGAAACGATCCGAATCCTTGCGGCGCATAGGTCAGATAGGTCTCGATCAGCCGTTCGAACTTGAGGAAGGGCTTATCGTGAAACGCGAAATGATCGACGTCGTCGATCGATATCCCGGCCTCGGCCAGGACGTAGTCCAGGGCCCGTCGCGGAAAGCGCGGATCGTGCTTCTTGCGCGAGAAACGCTCTTCCTGGGCCGCGGCCACCAGCCGCCCGTCCACGACGATCGCGGCGGCGCTGTCGTGGAAATAGGCCGACAGCCCTACGATGACCGTCATCTTAGAACAGCGTGTAGATAAAGGGGGCAACAGCCGAGCCTTGCGTGATGACCAACAGGCCACCAAACAAGAAGAGCGTGATGAAGGCCGGAAAGAGCCAGTATTTCTTGCGCTTTCCCATGAAATGAAAAAATTCGACGATGAACGACATGGCTTTTCCTCAGAACTGGCGATCCATGGCGCCGGGTTGTTCGTCGCGTTCGATCCAGTAACTCGTCGCCGACTTGTCGAAACGCCGGTTCATCTTGTCGATCCCGGCCGCGCGCAGAAACAGTCCGGTGGGTAGCACCACGACCGCATAGAGTAGCGTCATCACCACCGGTGACACGATATGGCCGAGCAATATGCCGAGGCGCGACCAATACCGGTTGGGCAGGGCGAAAATGGCGGGCCGAGCGAAGGCGAGGATGAAAAAACCGGCGGACAGGAACGCTGCCCACAGCCGAATGGAACCGCCGGACAGGAGCGGCCAGAGGCTGACGAGCAACAGGACGGCGCCGAAGGTGAGCGCGAAGCTCCGCTCCGACGATACCTTGGCGTCCGCATAGCTTTGATTATCGAACAAGACTGTCTTTCCGCTCAGGCCGTGACTGTCATCCGGTCTGTAGCGAACCGGGCGTCGGCAAGTCAATCTTCAGGATCCTCGCCGGTCGCCTTCCGCCGGAGTTCGGATTGCCGACCCTATCGCATCAAGGCGCCGTAATGCTGGACGACCTGCGCGGCCAGCGCATGACCCTTGCGCGCGGCCTCCACCGGCGGCAGGCCACCGAGGCGGGCGGCGAGATAGGCGGCGCTGAAGCTGTCGCCGGCGCCGGTCGTATCGAGCGGCTGCGTGACGGTCTCGGCGGCGACCTGTTGACGCGTATCGGCATCAGCGACGAGGGCCGGCTCAGGTCCGTCCTTGACCACCACTTCGCCGGCACCGAGGCCGAGATAACGCTCCGCCGTCTCGGCCGGCGAGGCATCGCCGAACGCGGCTTCCTCGTCGGGAAAGCTCGGCAGGCAGATCGTCGAGACACCGGCCGCCGCTTCGATCGCCCGGCGCAGCTCGGCGGGATCGGGCCAGAGGCGTGGGCGGATATTGGGGTCGAAGGCGACGGCTTTCCCGGCGGCCTTCGCCGCGCCGAGCTTTTCGAGCAGCGCGTTTCGATCCGTGGCCGGCAGGATCGCCAGGGTGATGCCGGAAAAATAGAAGGCGTCGCCGTCCGCGAACGCCGCTTCGAGGTGGCCGGGATCGGCGGCGAGTTGCTTCGCCGCGCTGGTGTCGCGCCAATAGGAGAAGCTGCGCTCGGCGCCGTCGAGATGGATCATGTAGAGCCCCGGCATGGCCCCATCGATGCGCCGCACGAGGTCCGTCTCGATATCGGCCTCGGCGAAAAATGCGAGCATCTCGTCGGATGTCGTGTCGGTGCCGAGCGCGGTCAGATAGGCGACCCGCCAGTCCGCGCCGAGTTCACGGCGAAGATACCAGGCGGTGTTGAAGGTGTCGCCGGCAAAGCCCTTGCGGTAGAGACCCTCTCCGGCCGCGGCGAGCTCGATCATGCATTCGCCGATGGCGGCGATACGGCGGGTCGATGTGGCGGTCACGACGCGCTTCCTTCCAGGGCTTCGATGGCGGCCATGACGCCGCGCAGTTCAGCGAGACCCCGCATCCGCCCGATCACCGGATATCCGGGATGCGTGCCCCGGCCGATGTCGGAGAGAAGCTCGTGGCCGTGGTCGGGCCGCATCGGGATTTGCCAGTCGGCGCGGCCCTCGGCCCGGCGGCGGCGTTCCTCGCCCATCAGCACGCGCACCAGCGCCACCATGTCGGTGTCGCCGGCCAGATGATCCGCCTCCTCGAAGGAGCCGTCGGCATCCTTGGCGACGTTGCGCAGATGCGCGAAATGGATCTTGTCGGCGAACCGCCTGGCGATACCCGGCACGTCGTTGGCGGGGTTGGCGCCCAGCGAACCCGAGCAGAGCGTCAGCCCGTTGGCGGGCGAGGGCACGGCGTCGAGCACGAAGGCGATGTCCTCGGCATTGGAGACGATGCGCGGCAGGCCGAAGAGTGGTCGCGGCGGATCGTCGGGATGGACGCAAAGCCGGATGCCGGCCGCCTCTGCCGTGGGGATGACGGCTTCGAGGAAGCGTTTGAAGTTGGCGCGGACGTCGTCGCGGGTCACGCCGTCGTAGCGCTTCAGGATCTCCCGGAGCCCCGGAACGTCGTAGCGCGCATAGGCACCCGGCAGGCCGGCCATGATCGCGGCGAGAAGCCGGTCGCGATCGGCTGAATCCGAGGCATCGAACCACGCCTTGGCACGGGCCAGAACGTCCGGCGAGGCCTCCTCCGCCGCGCCGGGCCGCTCCAGCATGAACACGTCGAAGGCGGCGTATTCGTGCAGGTTGAAGCGCAGGCTCGTACCGCCACCGGCCAGTGGCGCGGCCAGTTCGGTGCGGGTCCAGTCGAGCAGCGGCATGAAATTGTAGCAGACCGTTTCGATGCCGCGGGCGGCGAGATTGCGCAGCGACTGCCGGTAGGTCTCGAACAGCGGCTCCAGATCGCCGTCGCCGAGCTTGATTCGCTCGTGCACCGGCAGGCTTTCGACGACGCGCCAGGTCAGGCCCAGCGACGTATCCGCTTCGATCAGGGCCTGGCGGGCCGCGATCGCCTCCACGGTCCAGACCTCGCCATAGGGGATCTCGTGCAGGGCATTGACGATGCCGCGGGCCCCGGTCTGGCGGATTTCGGCCAGAGCGATCTTGTCGGCCGGCCCGAACCAGCGCCACATCTCCTGCATATGTCCCCCTGTTGGCCGTTGGAATCAGGTGTCAGCCCGCTTGCCCGTCCGTTCGATAGCAAACAGGGTTTGAACCGCAAGCCTATCTTCTTTAACACTGCCGCTGGGAGGAATGGCGTGGATGATCAAATGATGGCCCAAACTTCCCCGGTCGAGCGGCTGGATATTCACAACTCGGAACTCCCAGTCCTATGCCGCGCCTGCGAAGCACGGCATCGGGGCGTCTGCGGCGCGCTGTCACCGGATCAGTTGATCACGCTCAGCAAGCACACGTCCCGGCATGCCTATGGCAGCGATGAGGAACTGGTGCCTGCCGGCGAAGGCGTGCGCCGCTATTCCAACATTCTGAGCGGCGTCGTGAAGCTAACGCGGTTGATGGCCGACGGGCGCCAGCAGATCGTCGGCCTGCAATTCGCGCCGGACTTTCTCGGTCGCCCCTTCAAGAGCCAGACGGTGGCCTCGGCCGAAGCGGCGACAGGAGTCACTGTCTGCTCCTTTCCCAAGAGTATCATCGAAGAGATGGTCGCGACGACGCCGGAGCTGGAGCACAGACTGCACGAGCAGTCCTTGAAGGAGCTCGACGAGGCGCGCGAGTGGATTCTCACGCTCGGCCGCAAGTCGGCGGCGGAGAAGGTGGCGAGTTTTCTGTTCCTGATCGCCTCCCATATCGATCCCGAGCAGTTGGCCGCTGACGGTCCGATCCGCTTCGAATTGCCGCTCAAGCGTGCCGACATCGCCGATTTTCTCGGTCTCACCATCGAGACCGTCAGCCGCCAGATCACCAAACTGCGAAAGACCGGCACGATCGTCGTCGAGCACAACAGAACCGTCACCGTGCCCGACCTGCGCCTGCTGCAGGATTGCTGCGAAGTCGACCGCTGAGCCGGGCGTCTCGGCCGGCGAGGTCGCCCGCTTCACACCGCCTTGGAATACCGGAATGCCGACGTCTTCAGATGCGCGTCGAACCGGGCCGCGACGATGCGCGTGAACGGCCGGGCGTCGTCCGGGATCACGAAGCGGTCGGCCTCGACGCGGCAAAGCCCGTCGGCATCGCTCGTGGCGATCATGCGGGCTTCCGCGATATAGGGCGCGGCGGCTGCGCCGAATCGGGCTTCCAGATCGGCAAAGCAGACGGCGAAGTCGCACATCAGCCGTTCGATCCAATAGGCGCGAACGCGGTCGTCATCGCTCAGCCGGTAGCCGCGCCCCACGGGGAGACGGTCGGCGTCGACGGCAGCGCGATAGGATGCGGTCGGAACGATGTTCTGTACGTAGCCGTCGCGAAACCGTCCGATCGAAGAGGCGCCGAGCCCGATCATCGTTGCGCAGGCGTCCGTCGTATAGCCCTGAAAATTGCGGTGCAGCGTGCCTGTGCGCGCCGCTTCGGCGAGCGTGTCGTGCGGCAGCGCGAAGTGATCGATGCCGATCGCCGCGTAGCCGGCCGCAACCAGCGCCGCCTCGGCGAGGCGCGCCTGTCGGAAGCGCTCCGTCTGATCCGGCAAATCCTCGTCCCGGATCATCGTTTGATGCTTCTTCAGCCACGGCATGTGGGCATAACCGAACAGCGCGATGCGGTCCGGCGCGAGATCGACGACCTTCTCCAGCGTTGCGGCAAGCCGCTGTTCCGTCTGCAACGGCAGGCCGTAGAGGGCGTCGATATTCAGGGAGCCGATGCCGATCGCGCGCAGGCTTGCGATGACCTCTCGGGTCAATTCGAAGCTCTGGGGCCGGTTGATGGCGGCCTGCACGGCGGGATCGAAATCCTGAACGCCGATGCTCGCCCGCGTCATGCCCAGCGCCGTGAGGCCGTCGAGTGTGTCGTCGGTGACGTCGGACGGGTCGATCTCGACGCTGATTTCGCTCGCCGCGTCGATCGTGAAGGCCTCATGAAGAGCGTCGGACAGGCGTTGAAAGTCGCCGGAGCGCATCAGGCTAGGGGAGCCGCCGCCGAAGTGGAGTTGCGCCACCGGTGCCGGAAAGCCGATCGCCCGCGAGACCAGCGCGACCTCGCGCAACAAGGAGGCGACGTAGTCCGCGACCGGGCCATACTGCCTGGTATGTTTGGTGTGGCAGCCGCAGAACCAGCACAGCCGGTCGCAATAGGGAACGTGGATATACAGTGAGACGCGCTCGCTTTGACCGATCGCGCCCAGCATCTCGGGCAGCAGCGTCGGGCCGAGATCGGTCTCGAAATGCGGCGCCGTCGGATAGCTCGTATAGCGGGGAACCGGCTCGCTGTAACGGGCCAGGATCAATGCTGGATCACGCGCCACGGCTCACCTCGATCTGTTTCAGCAGCGGGACGATCTGGGCCTTCTCGAAAGCGATATGGCGTCTCATGCCGCCGAAGAAGCCGCGCAGCATGTAGCCGAGGGCCTCGGGATTGCGCGGTTCGAGACCGCTGACGAAGCCGATGAGCGCTTCCGCCAGCTCTTCGGCGAACATGTCGTCCTCCCAGTGCTCGAAATGGAGGCTCTCCAGCGCTTCCTTGATGTCCGCGTCCTGGGCGAAGCGTAATTTCAGGAGCGGAAACAGTACGGATTCCTCGAAATCGTGAGCACTCATGACGGTCGCGCAAAGGCTGCGCGCGACATGCAGCGCATCCTGGCGATCGACATGGTCGGGCAGATGGTCGGCGATGTCTTCCAAGCGGTGGCACAGGTCCGACAATACTCGGAAATGACCGTTGAGCCGGCTGACGAGGCTCTCGCCGCCCTGCGAAAAAACGCCGGCACCGATCGACCGCAAGGGGGCGGCTCCACGCCCAATCGCGCGTCTTCGTTGTGCCCTGGATCGCATTTCTAGACTCCGGCGGCGGTCATCGGCTGGACCATTCATAGACGTCGGCAGGCACTAACCTCCTTGATCCAAGTCAAAGCAAAGGTTTTTGGACGCTGGCAAAGAGCAAGCGGACGTCGCGGCGTCATCAAGGCTGGCACGTCGCGCCGCGAGGGATTTTGGAGAACATTGATCATGAAGAATCAGGTTGAGGCGATTCTGGTCGGCCTGGGAGCGCTGCTGGCGTTGCTCGGCGCAGCCTTCGCCAGGGATGCGCTGTTCGAGGCTCACGCCTGGGTGCTGTTTTTCGTTTTGGCCGTCGTCACCATCATCTTGCTGCGGCGGATCGAATTTTCGGCGCTGCCAATCTCCGGCGTGGGAAAGCGGGACACGTCGCAGGCCAGCGAGGCGGGCTATGCCGACGACGTCGTGCGCTACGGCGTCATCGCCACGCTCTTCTGGGGGATCGCCGGCTTTCTCGTCGGCGTGATCGTGGCGTCCCAGCTCGCCTGGCCGGAACTCAATTTCGAGCCGTGGCTGAATTTCGGTCGGCTTCGCCCGCTCCATACCTCGGCGGTGGTCTTCGCCTTTGGTGGCAACGCGCTGATCGCGACATCGTTCTATGTTGTCCAACGCACCACACGCGCGCGTTTGTGGGGCGGCGATCTCGCCTGGTTCGTCTTCTGGGGCTATCAGCTGTTCATCGTGCTGGCCGCGACCGGGTACTTGCTCGGCATCACCCAGAGCAAGGAATACGCCGAGCCGGAATGGTATGTGGATCTCTGGCTGACCGTCGTCTGGCTGGCCTATCTCGCGGTATTCCTCGGCACGCTGATCAAGCGTAAGGAACCGCATATCTACGTCGCCAACTGGTTCTATTTGTCCTTCATCGTGACCGTCGCCATGCTGCACGTGGTCAACGGGCTGTCGATGCCGGTCTCGCTGCTCGGTGCCAAGAGCTATTCGGCCTTCTCGGGCGTGCAGGATGCGCTGACCCAGTGGTGGTACGGGCACAACGCCGTCGGTTTCTTCCTCACCGCCGGCTTCCTGGGGATGATGTACTATTTCATCCCGAAGCAGGCGAACCGTCCGGTCTATTCCTACCGGCTGTCGATCATCCACTTCTGGTCGCTGATTTTCCTCTACATCTGGGCGGGGCCGCATCATCTCCATTACACGGCGTTGCCCGACTGGGCGCAGACGCTGGGCATGGTGTTCTCGGTGATGCTGTGGATGCCGTCCTGGGGCGGCATGATCAACGGTCTGATGACGCTTCAGGGCGCCTGGGACAAACTGCGCACCGATCCGATCCTGCGGATGCTGGTGATCTCGGTCGCCTTCTACGGCATGTCGACCTTCGAAGGCCCGATGATGTCGATCAAGGCGGTCAATTCGCTCAGCCATTACACCGATTGGACCATCGGGCATGTGCATTCCGGCGCGCTTGGGTGGAACGGCCTGATCAGTTTCGGCGCGATCTACTTCCTGGTGCCGAAGCTGTGGGGGCGCGAACGGCTTTACAGCCTGCGTCTCGTCAACTGGCACTTCTGGCTGGCCACGCTGGGCATCGTGATCTACGCGGCGGTCATGTGGGTTGCCGGCATCATGCAGGGGCTGATGTGGCGCGAATACGGGGCGGATGGCTACCTCGTCTACTCCTTTGCCGAAGTCATCGCCGCCATGCATCCCTACTACGTGCTGCGCATGCTGGGCGGGCTGCTCTACCTCAGCGGCGCGCTGGTCATGGCCTTCAACATCTACAAGACAATCCGCGGTGACGTGCGAGTTGAGGCCCCGATGGGCCGCGCGACAGCCGCCGCGCAGCCGGCCAGCTAAAGGGGATGAGTATGAGCAAGAAAGACGACGACTCCGCGCTGAAGGGTGCTCTCCCGGAGGTCAAGGCCGATCCCATAGCCCGCGGCCTCTTGTCCCGGCACGGCGTGATCGAGCGCAACGCCACGCTGCTGCTCGTCCTGTCGCTGCTGGTGGTCAGCGTCGGCGGCATCGTCGAGATAGCGCCGCTGTTCTATCTCGAGAACACGATCGAGAAGGTGGAGGGCGTGCGGCCCTACTCCCCGCTCGAACTGGCTGGCCGCAATATCTACATCCGCGAGGGCTGCTACGCCTGTCACAGCCAGATGATCCGGCCGTTCCGCGACGAAGTGGAACGCTATGGCCCTTACAGTCTGGCGGCGGAGTCGATGTACGATCATCCATTCCAGTGGGGCTCGAAACGTACGGGACCGGATCTGGCCCGCGTCGGCGGCCGCTATTCGGACGAATGGCAGGTCCAGCACCTGACCGATCCGCGTTCGGTCGTGCCGGAATCGGTCATGCCGACCTATGCCTTCCTGCGGAAGGAGCTGGTCGTGGAGGATCCGGCCGGGCATCTCGTTGCCAACCGCCGCGTCGGCGTGCCCTACACCGATGCGATGATCGAGAACGCCGCGACCGACCTGCGCGCCCAGGCGGACCCGGAGGCCGACACGTCGGCGCTTCTCGATCGCTACCCCAAGGCCGTCGTCAGCGATTTCGACGGCGATCGGCAAAAGCTCACCGAAATGGATGCGCTCGTCGCCTACCTGCAAATGCTCGGAACGCTGGTCGACTTTTCGGCCTACGAGCCTGAACTCAACGACCGGTAAGGGCCGAAAGATGGATTTCGAATACCAGAGCATGCGCACCTTCGCCGACAGCTGGGGTCTTTTGTACCTCGTACTGATTTTCGTCGCCGTCCTCGCCTGGGTCCTGCGACCCGGCGCACGCAAAGCGGCCGACGAGGCCGCACGCATCCCGTTCAAGGAGGACTGATCGATGGCGGACGAAAGAGAGATCGACCCGGTCACCGGTGTCGAAACGACGGGCCATTCCTGGGACGGTATCAAGGAACTGAACAATCCGATGCCGCGATGGTGGCTGTGGACGTTCTACGCGACGATCGCGTTTTCGCTGGTTTACGTTGTGCTCTATCCGGCTTTGCCGCTGATCAATTCGGCGACGAAGGGTGTGCTGGGATGGTCGAGTCGCGCCGATCTGCGCGCCGACATCGCAAGCGCGCAAGCGCGCAATGTCGATCGCATCGAGGCGATCAAGGCATCGTCCGTGACGGACATCGCCGCCGACGAAAATCTGCGCCAGTTCGCGATCTCCGCGGGTAACGCGGCCTTCAAGGTCAATTGCGTCCAGTGTCACGGCTCCGGCGCGGCCGGCAGCGCCGGCTATCCCAACCTCAACGACGACGCCTGGATCTGGGGTGGCGGCTTGGAGGATATCTACACGACCATCCTTCACGGCGTGCGCTACGGCGACGATGACGAGACCCGGATATCCGAGATGCCTGCGTTCGGCCGCGACGAAATCCTCGACCGCGAACAGATCGCAGCGGTCGCAGCCTATGTGCGCAAGCTCTCCGGCCAGGAGGCGGACGCGGCAGCAGCCGAGAGCGGCGCGACCGTCTACGCTGACAATTGCGCCGCCTGCCATGGCGAGGCGGGCGAGGGGGGGCGTGAGCTCGGGGCGCCACGCCTCAATGACGCGCTCTGGCTCTATGGCGGCAGCCAAAGCGCGATCATGGCGCAGGTAGGCACACCGCAGCACGGTGTCATGCCGGGCTGGGGCGGACGTCTGGGTGAGGTGACCGCAAAGCAGCTCGCCGTCTATGTCCACAGCCTTGGTGGCGGCGAATAGGGAAGTCATATCAACCCGCGGTCGTATCAACCCATCGAACTGGATGACGATCCCCGAGATCTGAATTTCGCGGCGTCGCTGCGGGCGATCCAGATCGCGATCGTCATCCAGCTCGCGACGTAGAAAACGCCGATGGCGAGCACCGCTTCTCCCGGGAAGGGGCCGATATCGGCGCGTTCGATGAACTCTGTCAGGGAGCCGACGGCGGTGGGGTGCACCAGCAGCTTGCCGATATAGGCGGCGGTCTGGATTAGCAGGATCCAGAGGTAGTTCCTGCGAATCCGCCGGCCGATCGCCGTCATCTGACTGATATGATAGACCGGGTGCAGATAGTTGTCGGCGAGGACTTTCGTCCAGCCGTTTTCGGCGTGCAGATTGCCGTCCTTGAGCATCGGCGCGTAGAGATTGTTCTCCATCCAGCGCGCCCGAGCCCGCCAGACATTGAAATAGCGATACCGTCGCGCCTCGAGCAGCAGGAAAAAGAGGATGAGTATGCCCACCAGCACCAGCGGCAGCGGTGAGGCGTTGGGCGATGAAAACGCGATCGACAGAGCGATGCCGAGCGTCACGACAGCCCAGTTCGTCGTGGTGTCGAGCCGGGTCCGCCAGATCGTCGAGCGATAGATCTCGCCGCGATAAAGATGGGCGAGCGCGCCCATCTCGGAATTGCTGAAATCGCGTGCGGCCGCGGGTTCCCGGACGGAATCCATTGCTTCCTCCCTGCCTCGCCGCACGCCTAAAGTGTCTCACGGGGCGGAGCGGGGGTCAAAGCGGCTGGTTGATCTGGGTCAAGGATCGACGGCGCCATTACGGTGAAAAGACTTGCGATCATGCCGGACAGCCCTCCGGCAATGCAGGAGTCGCAATTGGACCAACCCGCCGAAATAACGCAGATCGACGTCGAGGCCGTCAATGCCGGGGGACGCCAGCAGAGCCAGCCGCTCTATGCGCCGCGCCAGAAGATCTTTCCCAAGCGTGCCGAGGGCAATTTCCGCCGCTTGAAATGGATCGTCATGGCGATCACGCTCGGCATCTACTACGTCACGCCATGGCTGCGGTGGGACCGGGGGCCTTACGCGCCCGACCAAGCGGTCCTGATCGATCTGGCCAATCGCCGATTCTATTTCTTCTTCATCGAGATATGGCCGCAGGAATTCTTCTTCGTCGCCGGATTGCTGGTCATGGCGGGCGTCGGCCTTTTTCTGATCACGTCCGTCGTCGGACGGGCCTGGTGCGGCTACACCTGTCCACAGACGGTCTGGACCGATCTGTTTCTCGTCGTCGAGCGTTTCTTCGAGGGCGACCGCAACGCCCGCATCCGTCTGGACAAGGCGCGGTGGAGCGCGGACAAGATCCGCAAGCGCGTCTTTAAGCACGCGACATGGCTGGTGATCGCGGTGGCGACCGGCGGCGCCTGGATCTTCTATTTCGCCGACGCGCCGACACTGCTCACCAACTTCATCCTCGGCGAAGCTCCCTTCGTCGCCTACGCCACCGTCGGCGTTCTGACCGCCACCACTTATGTCTTCGGCGGTTTCATGCGCGAACAGGTCTGCATCTATATGTGCCCCTGGCCGCGCATCCAGGCGGCGATGCTGGACGAGGATTCGCTGACCGTCACCTACAATGACTGGCGCGGCGAGCCGCGCACGCACGGTGCCAAGAAGGCGGCGGCGGCCGGCCTTGCGGCTGGGGACTGCGTCGACTGCAATGCCTGCGTCGCGGTCTGCCCCACCGGCATCGACATCCGCGACGGGCAACAGCTGGGCTGCATCACCTGCGCGTTGTGCATCGATGCCTGCGATTCGGTGATGGACCGGCTCGGCCGGGAGCGCGGGCTGATTTCCTACGCGACGCTGCGCGACTACGACGCCAATCTCGCGATCGCCACCGATCCGGCGAGCGGGACGATCGACCCGTCCCGGGTGCGGGACGAGAACGGGAGCTTCCGCGACGATCTTCGCCACTTCGACTGGCGGATCATCTTCCGGGTGCGGACGCTGATCTACACCGCTATATGGGCGGCGATCGGGGCCGCCTTGCTCATCGCGCTGTTGGCGCGCGACAGGCTCGAGATCAACGTCCAGCACGACCGCAATCCGGTGGCCGTGACGCTCAGCGACGGCTCGATTCGCAACGGCTATACCGTCAAGCTGCTCAATATGATCCCGGAGCCCCGCGTGATCACGCTCGGTATCGAGGGCCTGCCCGGTGCGACGATGGAAATCAACGAGATCGCGCAACCAGCCGGCACCCACTTCGCGGTGCCGGTGGAACCTGATAAACTGCGCACATTGCGCGTCTTCGTTGCGCAGCCGCCCGAGACCATCGCGCCGGGCGCGACCGATTTCCGCTTCGTCGTCAAGGATCAGGCGTCGGAAGCGACGAGCGCCTACAAGGCAATCTTCGAAGTTCTGGAGGAATGACCATGCTGGCTCGCTTGTTTCGACCGCGCGAATTCACCGGCCGGCATATGTGGGCGGTGATGATCCTGTTCTTCGGGACGATTATTTCGGTAAACCTCGTGCTTGCCTATTTCGCCAATTCCAGCTGGAGTGGGCTCGTCGTCCAGAACTCCTACGTGGCGAGCCAGCATTTCGACACCGAGACCGCGGCGAAGCGTCGCCAGGCGGCGCTCGGCTGGACCGTGCGCACGTCTTACCAGGACGGGGTCTTCACGGTCAGTCTCGTCGACGGAATGGGGCGCGCCATCCGCGACGCTTCCGTCGAGGCGACGATCGGGCACCCGGCCTCCGAGCGGGAGGATCGCACCATCGTGCTGCAGGCTGACTCGGGCGGAACCTACGCCGCTCCAACCGAGCTCGGCGCGGGACTTTGGGAGGCCGCCATCGTCGTCACGGGGACAGGCGAGCAGCCTTGGGAAAAAGCGGTGCGTTTCGTGGTGGAGTAAAACGGTCATGAGCTGTTGTGGTGGGGCGCTGGCCACGAGCCTCGCGCTCGAAACCTTGGATCCGGCCAGCGCGCTGCGGGCCGAGGAACTGATGCGGTCGGGACGCGCCAACCAAGACGGCACGGTCCAGTATGTCTTCTCGGTTCCGGACATTTCCTGCGGCCGCTGCATGGCCACGATCGAAACGGCGCTGGCGCCGCTCGACGGCGTCGTCTCGGCGCGCGTCAATTTGACGATGCGCCGGGTGACCGTGGTTCTCGATGCCGCCGACCGTTCGCCACTCGTCATCAGTGATGCCCTGGAGCGCCTTGGCTATGGCGCGACGCCGGTCGACATCGGCGATCTGGACGACCTTGGCCGCCAGCGGGAATCGGCCGGCCTGCTCAAGGCGTTGGCCGTCGCCGGCTTCGCGGCCGGCAACATCATGCTCCTGTCGGTGTCGGTCTGGTCCGGCGCCGACGCCGCGACGCGCGACCTGTTCCATCTGGTCTCGGCGCTGATCGCCTTGCCGACGGTCGCCTATTCCGGCCAGGTCTTCTTCCGTTCCGCCTTCGGCGCGCTCAGGGCCGGGCGTCTCAACATGGACGTTCCGATCTCGCTCGCCGTGGTGCTGGCGCTCGCCATGAGCGTCTTCGAGAGCATGACAGGGGGAGAAGAGGCCTATTTCGACGCGGCGGTGACGCTGCTCTTCTTCCTGCTGATCGGCCGCTATCTCGACCAGCGCATGCGCGAACGCGCGCGAACCGCCGTCATCGGTCTCAGCCGTCTGGCGGTGAAGGGGGCGAGCCGGGTCGAAGACGGCGAGCTCTCCTACGTGCCGCTCGACGAGGTCCGGCCGGGCATGATCCTGCGTGTCGCCGCCGGCGAGCGGGTTCCCGTCGACGGCGTGGTGGTGCGGGGGACGAGCGATCTCGACCGCTCCCTCGTCACCGGCGAGAGCGCGCCGTTTGCCGCGTCCGGCGGCGACCGGGTCGAGGCGGGGACGCTGAACCTGTCCGGTTCGATCGACATCGAGGCGCTGGCGACGGCGGAACACTCCTTCCTCGCCGACATCATCCGAATGATGGAAGCCGCGGAGAACGGGCGCGGAAGCTATGTGCGCGTCGCCGATCGCATGGCGCGGATCTATGCGCCGGCGGTCCATATCCTGGCCGCCGTCACCTTCGTCGGCTGGCTGGTAGCGACGGGCGGCGACTGGTACGCCGCCACTTACGCCGCCATCGCCGTCCTGATCATCACCTGTCCCTGCGCGCTCGGACTGGCGGTTCCCGTCGTTCACGTCATCGGCGCGGCGCGGCTGTTCGAGAACGGCATCCTGATGAAGGACGGCTCGGCGCTGGAGCGCCTTGCCGAGGCCGACCACGTGGTCTTCGACAAGACCGGAACGCTGACGACCGGAGTCCCCCGCGTCACGTCTTCGGATGTCGAGGGCGACGCGGCGGCGGCTGCGCGGGCGCTCGCCGCCCATTCGACGCACCCGGCCTCCAGGGCGATCCTGGCTTTTCTCCCCGCCGCATCCGCTGGAGCGCTCACGGCAGTTCACGAGGTGCCGGGCTGCGGCGTGGAGGGCGAACTCGGCGGTCGCCGCGCCCGTCTCGGGCGCTCCGATTGGGTCGGCGCCATCGCATCCGGTGCGGGAGGGTCCGGGGCGCGGGCCGGCGGCGTCACCTTCGCGCTGGAGCGCGGTCGTCTGTTCGGCTTCCAGCTGGCGGAGACGCTGCGCGGCGACGCCGCGGCGGCGATCGACGACCTGAAGCAGGACGGCCTGGCTGTGGAGGTCCTCTCGGGCGACGCGGCTGCCCCCGTCGCCCGGATCGCCGGCGAACTCGGCGTCGCGGCAATGGCGTCGGGCCAGACGCCGGGCATGAAGATCGCGCATTTGCGTGGCTTGCAGGCCGGCGGCGCCAAGGTTCTGATGGTCGGCGACGGCCTCAACGACGCGCCGAGCCTGGCGGCCGGCGACGTGTCGATGGCGCCGGCGTCCGCCTGCGACGCCGGGCGGCTGGTCGCCGACTTCGTCTTCACGCGGGACAGCCTTTTGGCCGTGCCCTTCGCCCACCGGGTCGCGGTCAAGGCCCGGCGACTGGTGCAACAGAACTTCGCATTGGCGATTCTTTACAACTGCATCGCCGTTCCGCTGGCGATGGCCGGCTATATCACGCCGCTTGTCGCCGCCATCGCCATGTCCTCGTCCTCGATCGTCGTTGTCGCCAACTCCCTGCGCCTGGCCCGCGGCGGCAAGATGGGACGGCGGACCCAGGGCGCTTTCGCGCCGCGGTCACGGCCCCCGCAGCTCGTCGGGGAGGGCGTGGCATGAACGTCCTGATCTACCTCTTGCCGGTCGCGCTCGGGCTCGGGATGCTCGGCCTCGCCGCGTTCCTGTGGAGCCTGAAAAGCGGCCAGTACGACGATCTCGACGGCGCCGCCGAACGGATTCTTCTGGACGACGACGAAGCCGACTGAGACCTGATCCCGGCGCGCGTCGGGCCCTCCCGAGCGGCAACAGCCATTTCCGCCCCTTGTTTCCAAAGAGATTATGGCCATAATTATAGCCATAATAACGAGGTGCTTCCATGGACGTGACGGTCGCTGAGATGAAGGCCAACCTGTCAGGTGTTCTGCGCAAGGCCGCCGCCGGCGCGGAGGTGCAGGTGACCCGGCATGGCAAGCCGTATGTCCGTCTCGGACCGGCCCGGCCGGAACGGCCGACATTGCCTCGCGTCGGTGCCTTCGATGGCCAGTTTCAAGTTCCGGATAACTGGGACGATATCGCGACCGGATTCGAGCCGTACATGGAATGACGGTGGACGCATATCTGCTCGATTCGCACGTGCTGCTATGGGCGCTCTACGAAAGCGCCAAGCTGCCCGAGCGCTATCGGACGGTTCTTGCCGGGAGCGCCCAGACATTCATCAGCGCCGCGACCGTCTGGGAAGTGGAGATCAAGAAGAAGAACGGCGCGCTTCCCGTGCCGGACAAGATCTGGGAACAGTGCGCGCAAACCGGCCACCAATTCCTGCCGATCGAGACGGCGCACGCGCGCGCGGCCGCCATGCTTCCGCTCCACCATCGCGATCCCTTCGACCGTATGCTGATCGCCCAGGCCCGGCTCGAAAGGCTGACGATCCTGACGGTCGACCGCGACTTCGCCAAATACGACGTGTCGCTCGCCTGACGTGATTCCCGGCGCGCCGGATCAACCGGAAGCGATATTCTCGCCGGGAGTCCCCTGGCCGCCCCGCCGGCTCGCCGCCCAGACGATCAGCGGAATGCACCAGATCGCGATGGTGAAGATGCCGAGGCCGGCGGCGATCGGCCGTTCGAAGAAGGCGAGAAAACTGCCGTCCGCCTTGATCATCGAGGTAATGAAGTTCTGCTCCAGCATGGGGCCCAGAACCAGACCGAGGATTGCCGGGGCGATCGGAATGTCGTTTTCCTCCATGAGAAAGCCGATGACGCCGAAGATCAGCATCAAGATGACGCCGAAGATCGAGTTGTTGATCGCGAACGAACCGACGATGCAGAACATCAGAATGATCGGCATCAGGACCCGGGTCGGGATCGACAGGATCGTCCCGGCCGCCTTGATCGCCACCCAGCCGAGCGGCAGCATGATGAGGTTGGCCAGGAAAAATACGATGAACACCGCATAGATCATCTGCGGGTTGGTGATGAAGACCGTCGGTCCCGGATTGATCCCCTTCACGTAGAGGACTCCGATGACGATGGCGGTGATCGAGTCGCCGGGAATGCCGAAGACGAGCGCCGGTATCCAGGCGCCGCTGACCGCGCCGTTATTGGAGGCGCCGGCCTCGACGAGCCCCTCCACATGGCCGGTGCCGAATTTGTCCTTTTGCTTCGAAAACCGCTTGCTGATCGCATAGGAGATCCAGGCGGCGATGTCGGCGCCGGCCCCCGGCAGTGCGCCGATGGCGGTGCCGACCATGCTGCCGCGCACCACCTGCACCGGATAGCGGCGAAGGTTGATCCACTGGCCGCGAAAGATGCCGGGCTGCCCAGGCCGTTCGATCCGCGGGCGTTCCTGGCGCGCGACGACCGAGCGCAGCACCTCCGACACCGCGAACAGGCCGATCATCGCCGGAATGAACTGAACCCCTGCCAAAAGATCGACGATGCCGAAGGTGTAGCGTGGTTCGCCGGCCGGATTGTCGATGCCGACCGTCGCGGCGAACAGGCCGATGAGCAGCGAGATCAGACCGCGTGGAACGGAACCCGGCGAAACGAAGATCGCGCAGGACAGGCCGAGCACGACCAGCCAGAAATACTCGAAGGACGAGAATTTCAGCGCGATTTCCGCCAGCGCCGGCGAGGCGGTGACGAGAACGATCGTGCCGAAGATGCCGCCGATTGCCGAGAACACCAGCGCCGCGCCCAGGGCTTCTTCCGACCGGCCTTGGCGGGTCATCCGGTAGGCATCCTCGACATAGGCCGCACTGGCCGGCGTTCCGGGCATCCGCAGGAGAGCCCCCGGAATGTCGCCGGCGAAGATCGCCATCGCCGTCGCGGTGACGATCGCCGCGATCGCCGGAACCGGGTCCATGAAGAAGGTGACCGGCACGAGCAACGCCGTCGCCATGGTCGCGGTCAGCCCCGGAATGGCGCCGACGAACATGCCGAAGCAGGCCGAGCCGAGGACGACCAGAAGCACATAGGGCTGGAAGACGAGGGCGAAGGCCTCGGCGACGACGGACATAGACCCTACCAGAGAAAGCCGAGAAAGGCGTTGCGCGGAAGCGGCACCAGCAAGAGCCGCCCGAAGGCCTGTTGAACGATGACGGCCGCCACGATCGAGACGAGGATCGCCGTCAGCGGCTTGACGCGGAGCGTCAGCATCAGCGCGGCCATCACGAAGACCGCCATCGGCACGAAGCCAATCAGGTCGGAGAACAGGATGTAGAAGACGATCAGCGCGAGCGAGACGGCAAGACCGATGACGGATGCGGGCGAGCGTGCCCAATCGGCGATGACGAAGGCGGGCCGCCGCGCACCGGCCGCCACGCTGCGCGCGGTCATGTATACACCGAGCCCGAAGGTCAGGAGAGCGATCGTCTTGGGCATCGTCGCGGCGCCATAGGCCTGGCCGGGAATCGCCGAGAATTGCGTCGCCGAGAGGAAAATCGCGATCGCGCCGGCCAGAAGCAGGACGCCGAGGGTGAGATCATTGAGCTTCATCGACGCGCTCTTTTGGACCGGGAGCGGCCGGCGTGGCGGATCGCACACCGCGCGCCGGCGACAGGGGAAAGCGCCCGGCCTCGCGGCCGGACGCATCTTGGTCGTCTTAGTTCTTCGCCAAGCCGGCCTCTGTCATCACCTCGCCGAGGCTGGCGTCGTCGTCGGCGACGATCTTCGTCGCCTCATCGCCCCCCGCCCAGCGCACGCCGAACCCGCGGTCCTTCATGAAGCTCTGGTATTGGTCGCTGTTATAGGCTTTTTCGATGGCGCCGGTCAGCTTGGTCTTGACGTCGTCCGGCAGGCCCTTCGGCGCGGCGACCGAGCGCCAGACCGCCAGTGTCCAGTCGGAATCGACGCCTTCCTTGAGCGTCGGTACGTCGGGGAACATTGCCTGGCGTTCGGCGGACATGGATGCCAGCGGCCGGACCCGACCCGCCTCGATCATCGCGCGGCCCTCGGCGAGCGACGACGGTACGATGTCGACACCGCCAGCCACCATGTCGGTAATTCCTGGAGACGCGCCCTGACTCGGAACCCAGGTCACCTGATCCGGCGGCAGATCCTCCGACAACAGCCAGCCGGCGAGACCAAGATGCCAAATGCCGCCTTGTCCGGTGCCGGACGCCTTGAAGGTGCCCTTCGGCTGCGACTTGATGGCGTCGCGCAGCTGCTCGAGCGACTCGTATTCGGAATCAGCCGAGACCATCACACCGCCCGGATCGGCATTGACCAGGGCGAGGATGTCGAAATCCGCGTAGGTGAGGTCGGTGAGGCCCTGCCAATGCATCATGTCGATTTCGATCGTCATGATGCCCAGCGTGTAGCCGTCCGGCTCGGCATTGGCGATGGCGCTATGGCCGACGACGCCGGAGCCGCCGGTGCGGTTCACCACATTCACCGGCACGCCCAGTTCTTCCTGCAGCAGCGATGCGAGGATGCGGCCGACCGCGTCGGTGCCGCCGCCCGCGCCCCAAGGTACAATCATCTGGATCGGCCGCTCGGGATAGGCCGATTGCGCCGAAGCGACGCCGATGCCGAGAACGCTCGATGTCATAAGCGCTGCGGCAATTGTGATAATGGAACGTCTGCGCATGTTTCCTCCCAGATGGCTTGCTCGCAAAAGTGCGACGCGAAGACCAGCGACCGCCGGACTGCATCTCGGTGCCGCGCCAGCGATCATGCGATCTCGTCTCCCAGGCTGACTATCAAACGCGCTAAGCGGCGTGTCAATGTATACTTTGTCAGGCACGTGCCCACGACGCCGGAGCACGCGTGTCTTACGAACCGCGACTGGAGAACCAAAAATCGACAACCCAGAGCGCGGTATTCTAGGCTGGCGGCAGGGGCACATGTTGAATTCAGTGAATGTCGTCGGGGTAGCCGTTTGCACGGTCGCCGGAAGCGCGGCAGAGACGGCTTGCGGCATGATGATACCGGCGCGACCGCGTCGGTATCGACGCGCGGGTAGCGAAATCGAACGGAGACGATCAGTTGGACAAACACATCACTGGCCTGGAGGAGGTCGAAGATCATTTCGATGTCGTCGTGCTCGACCAATGGGGGGTGCTGCACGACGGTGACGCGCTTTATCCGGGCGTTCCGGAGGCGCTTGCCCGGCTGACCGACGCCGGCAAGACGATCGCGCTTCTGTCCAATTCGGGCAAGCGGGCGGCGCCGAACCGCGAACGTCTTGCCGGCTTCGGCATTCCGGTCGAGGTGATGGAATGCATCATGACGTCCGGTGAAGCGCTTTGGCACGATCTGGCGAACGGTGTGGTGAAGGGCTTCGATCGCCTGTTCCCCGTCGCCGCGACCCCGGAGGATGCCATTGCCTGGGCCGACGGTCTCGACGGGATTTCGCTCGTCGACACACTAGCGACGGCGGACGCGATCCTGATCATGGGCTTGCCGGACGACGCCGAGCTGTCGTCCTATCAGGAGCTTGTCGACGAGGCGCTGGCCCGTCGCGTGCCTGTCCTTTGCGCCAACCCCGATCGTGCATCGCCACGACCGGGCGGCAGACTGGTGGTGGCGCCGGGCGCCCTGGCGGCGCGTTACGAGGCGGCCGGCGGGCGCGTTATCTGGTACGGCAAGCCGCATGCACGGGTCTTCGAGGCGACGGCTCAGGCATTGGGCAATCCGAAGCAAGATCGCATTCTCATGGTCGGAGATTCGCTGCAACATGACGTGGCGGGCGCCAGTGCCGCCGGCTGGCGAACGCTTTTCGTTCGCGATGGCCTCCACGCGCAATCCCTTGCCGATAAGCGCGGCGGCGACCTGGATGCGCAAATCGAAAAGCTCGCGAGCGAGGACGGCGCGCCGCTGCCCGATTATACGATCCGGATACTGCAATGGGGTGTCGAGGATGCACGATCCTGATTTTCTGGCGCTGTCGGGGCGTCTGGGGCGTGACCCGCTTTATCTTGGCCTCGACATCGGCACCTCCGGCGTGCGCAGCGCCGTTGTCGATTCCGATGGAAGCCTGGTCTCAATCGCACGCGAACCGATGCATCCGTCGAAGGGGGACGTGTCCGCCGAAACATGGTGGGAAACGGTCTCCGCCTGCCTCGATACCCAGGCGAGGGCGCTTGCGGACCAAGGCGGTTCGATGGCGTCGATCCGCGCCGCCGCAATTGACGGCACGTCCGGCACAATGGTTCTCGTGGACGACAACGCGCGGCCGGTGACGCCGGCGCTGATGTACGATTCGTCCGGTTTCGACGATGAGGCGAGCCGTATCGCGGCCTGTGCGCCGCAGGATTCGATCGTGCGCGGAAGCGGCTCGGCCCTTGCCCGCATGCTGCGGTTGCAGCATCATGACCCTGATCGGCGGGCGCGCCATCTTTGCCATCAGGCCGATTTCATTCTGGCGCGGCTAACGGGGCGACCCGGATTGTCCGACGAGAACAATGTTCTGAAATTGGGCTACGACCTCGAGAGCGAATCCTGGCCGGACTGGTTCGCGGCCTGCGGCGCGCGGATGGACCTGCTCCCGGACGTCTTGCGCGTCGGGGCAGTGGCCGGGGCCGTCACGGAGGCAATGGCCGATCGGTTCGGCTTCGCGCGCGATCTCAGGCTCGTCGCCGGCACCACCGACAGCGTTGCCGCCTTTCTCGCGTCGGGCGCGACGGCAATCGGCGAAGCGGTGACGTCGCTCGGCACAACGCTGGCAATCAAGCTCTTGTCGGATGTGCGGGTGGACGACGCGGCGCGGGGTATCTACAGCCACCGACTCGGCGACCGGTGGCTGGCCGGCGGCGCGTCGAACACCGGCGGCGGCGCCCTGCTGCGTCACTTTTCCGCCGAGACGATCGCGGCGCTGTCCGAGCGGATCGATCCGGATCGGCCGACTGGACTCGACTATTATCCCCTCGCCAGGGCCGGCGAACGATTTCCCGTCAACGATCCCTCGCTCGCCCCGCGGCTTGAGCCGCGTCCCGACGACGATGCGGTGTTCCTGCAAGGCATGCTGGAGGCGATCGCCCGGATCGAAGGCGAGGGCTACGCCGCCCTTACCGCGCTCGGGGCGCCGGCGCCGGCCCGCGTTCTGACCGCCGGCGGCGGCGCGCAAAACGACGCCTGGACGGCGATCCGGCGCCGGACCCTCGGCTGTCCGGTCGAGAAGGCGCCCGAAGCCGAAGCCTCGGTCGGCATGGCGCTGCTGGCGCGGCGCGGCGTGGAGCAGGTCGAAGCCTGACCGGCTGCGTCCGCAGCCGTCGTTGCGGATGCCTCAGGCGTTCCGTCCAGTACGGTGATCACCCGCGCTCATAACGCGCGACCGCCTGCTCGATGGCGCCGAAGATCGACCGGTGCTTATCGTCGAGCATCTCGGTCCGCACCGTATCGCCGAATCGCAGGAACGGCGTTTTCGGCCCACCGCCCGCGATCGTCTCGACGGCGCGCGATTCCGCCAGGCACGCGTAGCCAACGCCGCCATCCGCAATCGATTTGCCGCGTTCGCCATCGCGCTTGTTGGATACCGTTCCCGAGCCGATGATCGTGCCAGCCGAGAGTGGCCGCGTCCTGGCTGCATGGGCGATCAATGTCGGGAAATCGACGCTCATGTCGATACCGGCATTGGCCCGGCCAAACGGTTCGCCATTGTAGTCCACCGCAAGCGGCAGATGCAGCTTGTCCCCATCCCAGGCATCGCCGAGTTCGTCGGGGGTCACCGCGACCGGCGAGAAGGCTGCGGGCGGCTTCGACTGGAAGACGCCGAAACCGTCGTCGCCTTCCGCCGGGATCAGGCCGCGCAACCAGACGTCGTTGATCAGCATGACCAGACGGATCGCGGCGCGCGCCTCATCGACGCTCGCGCCCATCGCCACGTCGCCGAGGATCACCGCGATCCCACCCCCCATGTCGAGGCCAAAGGCCTCGTCGGCGAGCGGGATTGGGTCGCGCGGACCGAGGAAAGCATCCGAGCCGCCTTGTTGGATCGGCGGGTCGCTCCGGGTGGCCTCCGACATCTCGGCGCCGCCGGCCTTGCGTATCAATTCGATGTGGCTGCCGTAGGCCGATCCGGTCGCGAACTGAAACGCGCGGGGCAATGGGCTCATGGCGTCGTGCTCGTGAAACCGTTCGACCGGAACCGAACCGCGCTCGAGGCTGTCGGCGAGCGCTTGCAGATGCGGGGCGACCCGCGCCCAGTCGTCGAGCGCCCGCTGCAGGCTGGGCGCGAGGAACGAGGCGTCGGTCATTTGGGTCAGGTCGCGGGACACGACGACGAGTCGCCCGTCGCGGCTGCCATCCTTAAGCGTTGCGAGTTTCATCAGTCCCACTTTCCTCGGATGCGCCGTGGAGGCGCTGTTTCGGTCCCGCTCCGCGATTCTTGTCGTTGCACTGCCGGGTATTCGTGGCAGAGCGGGTCAGATGCCGGGAAGCGGGATTTCAGCATGAAGGCCATTGTCCACCCAGCTTGACAGGCTTCGCTGCGACGGTCGAGGCCTTCTTGAAGCCGGGCGCCAACCCTATCGCGACGGCGTCTGGCGCACGGCGAAAGCCGGGTCTTGCCTTCCTTCGCAAGAGTTCCAATTTTCCGGCGGAAGGACATCCATTCCGCCGCGAGCGGCGGCGCAGCGAAAGGCTATTTCCATGACCATCAGACTTGCCACCATAACCGGACTCCTCGTCGCGACCATGAGTGTTTCGGCCTGTACCACGACGCAGAAGACGGTCGGCGGCGCCGTCGTCGGCGGTGTCGGCGGGGCGGTCTTGGGTGACGCGATCGCCGGAACCGGCGGTGCCGTGGTGGGCGGCGTCGCGGGCGCGGTCGCGGGCGGCGCGGTCGGGCGCAATCTAAAATAATGCAGAGCCGGCGGTTGGACGAACCTCCGGCCGGTGCTTGACCGGTTGAGAACAGCGTGAGGGCCGCGCTCCCGTCGGAGCGCGGCCCTCATCATGTATCGGTCATTTTTTGCGGTATTAGCCGGCCCGCAGCGGCGAGATCGCGATCTCGACGCGGCGGTTCTTGGCTCGGCCCTGCTCGGAGTCGTTGGTGGCGACCGGCTGGCTTTCGCCGAAGCCCTGGGTGTTGAGGCGGCGCGGGTTGACACCCTGGCTTGCCAGGAACTGGCTGACCGAGGTAGCGCGCTGCTGCGACAACTGCAGATTGTAGGCGTCAGAGCCCTGACTGTCGGTGTGGCCGTAGACGTCGACGATCGATTTGTCGAACTCCTGCAGGACCAGCGCCACCGAGCTGAGCGTCGGATAGAAGGCCGGAAGGATCGACGACTGGTCGCTCGGGAATGTGATGTTCGACGGCATGTTGAGGATGATGCGATCACCGGCCCGGGTGACGGAGACGCCGGTGCCCTGAAGCTGCCGGCGCAGCTTGTCTTCCTGCGAATCCATATAGGCGCCGACGCTGCCGCCAGCCAGCACACCGACGCCAGCGCCGATCAGCGCGGCGCGGCCCGAATCGGCGCCCGTCGCCTCGCCGACGAGATAGCCGCCGAGCGCGCCGACGCCGGCGCCGATGCCGGCGCCGCCGACGGTGTTGGAGAGCTTGGCTTCACCGGTATACGGGTCGGTCGTACAACCGGCGACGGCGGCGGTCAGCGCAAGGACGAGGGCGAGCTTTTTCATGAGCGATATCCAGTGTTGGCTTCGGGGCCTTCACGGCCCGCTTCGTGTCCATTCGCGGTCGGCGTTAGTTGCTACAAGTGACTGAAATACGACTGATCAGATAGCCGCCGCAATTCCATTCCAGCGTTACCCACAGGCAACGGACAGAGCGTCCGCGTCCTTGTGGTATTCACAAAAGGAAAGGCCGGCCTCGCAAAGCGACACCGGCCGTCCTGACTTGGGCTGGCTCAGGCCGCCCGCTGCGTTTTCAACAGGCCGCGATTGATCAGCAATTCGGCGATCTGAACGGTGTTCAACGCCGCGCCCTTGCGCAGATTGTCGGAGACGATCCAGATGTTCAGCCCGTTCTCCAGCGTCTGGTCCTCGCGGATGCGGGAAATGTAGGTGGCGTCTTCACCTGCCGATTCATACGGCGTGATGTAGCCGCCGTCCTCGTGCTTGTCGACGACGAGGCAACCCGGCGCCTCGCGCAGGATCGCGCGTGCCTCGTCGGCGGTGATCGGGTTCTCGAACTCGATGTTCACGGCCTCGGAATGGCCGATGAAGACCGGCACGCGCACGGCTGTGCAGGTAACCTTGATCTTCGGGTCGAGCATCTTCTTGGTCTCGACCATCACCTTCCACTCTTCCTTGGTGGAACCGTCCTCCATGAACACGTCGATGTGGGGAATGACGTTGAAGGCGATGCGCTTGGTGAACGTCTTGCGCTCGATCTCGTCGGCGACGAACACCGCCCGGCTCTGGGTGAACAGCTCGTCCATGCCGTTCTTGCCGGCGCCCGATACCGACTGGTAGGTGGACACGACGATACGCTTGATCTTGGCGTGGTCGTGCAGCGGCTTCAACGCGACGACGAGTTGCGCAGTCGAGCAGTTCGGGTTGGCGATGATGTTCTTCTTCGTGAAACCCGTGATGGCGTCGGCGTTCACTTCCGGAACGATGAGCGGCACGTCGGGATCGTAGCGAAACGCCGAGGAATTATCGATGACGACGCAGCCCTTGGCCGCGATCTTCGGCGACCATTCCTTGGACACGCCGCCGCCGGCCGACATCAGGCAGATGTCGGTTCCAGTAAAGTCGTACTGGTCGAGCGGCTTCGTCTTCAGCGTCTTGTCACCGAAGGAGACCTCGGTCCCGAGGCTACGGCGCGACGCCAGCGCCACGACCTCGTCCGCGGGAAAGCCGCGTTCGGCGAGGATGCTCAGCATTTCGCGTCCGACATTGCCGGTGGCGCCGACGATGGCAACCTTGTAACCCATGGGATACAATCCTTCGCTCTCCCCGTCTGATCATTGCACGCTCGTCTACCGCCCCGGGGGAGACCAAGCGGGGCAGACGGCGTCAGATAATCGACGTTTTGATCGTGGAGCGCGCGAACATGGCCTGCGATATGCGCGGAGACACCCCGCTTGTCAATCGGGCCACCAGAACGAAAAAAGGCCAGCCCCCGTTCGGAGGGCCGGCCATGCATTTCGGGGACGCAACGAGCAGGGTCGGCGGACGGCCCGCGATCCGTGGGCCGGGAACGAAAGCTAGACCCGACGCGGATCGCGCTTGGGCTCGCTGTCGCGGTTCAGAAACTTCTTGGCGACCCAGCCGACAAAAACGGCTTTCAGGATACCTCTAATCATCGTGCTCTCCTTCGACTGATTGAGGATACAATGACTGATGCAGCCAAGTGGTTGCATGACCGAGATCCGGCGGCGAGCTTCTTTCGGAAACTGTCGTGCACCGCGTCGCCCATCTCGGCCGTGCCGACCTTCCGGCAACCGTCGGCCATGATGTCGCCGGTGCGGATGCCGCTGCCGAGCACCTCGGCGATCGCGGCTTCCAGCGCGTCTGCCTCGGCGATCATCGCGAAGGAATAGCGCAGGCACATCGCCAGAGAGGCGATCATCGCCAGCGGGTTGGCGATGCCCTGGCCGGCGATGTCGGGTGCCGAGCCGTGGACCGGCTCGTAGAGCGCGCGCCGCTTGCCGGTCTTGGCGTCGACGGCGCCGAGCGAGGCCGAGGGCAGCATGCCGAGCGAGCCGGTCAGCATCGCCGCGATGTCCGACAGCATGTCGCCGAAGAGATTGTCGGTGACGATGACGTCGAACTGCTTGGGCGCGCGCACCAGCTGCATACCGCCGGAGTCGGCCAGCATGTGTTCCAGCTGAAGGTCGGCATATTCGTCCCGGTGAATCCGCGTGACCACCTCGTTCCAGTAGAGCCCCGACTTCATTACATTGCGCTTTTCCATCGACGTCACCTTGCCGCGGCGGGTCCGGGCGAGGTCGAAGGCGGCGCGGGCGATGCGCTCGATTTCATAGGTTTCGTAAACCTGGGTGTCGATGGCACGTTTCTGGCCATTGCCGAGATCGATGATTTCCTTCGGCTCGCCGAAATAGACGCCGCCGGTCAGCTCGCGCACGATCAAAATGTCGAGCCCCTCGATCACCTCGCGCTTCAGCGAGGAGGAGCCGGCCAGCGCCGGATAGCAGATCGCCGGGCGCAGATTGGCGAACAGCTCCATGTCCTTGCGCAAGCGCAACAGCCCGGCCTCGGGCCGCAGGTCGTAGGCGACCCCGTCCCATTTCGACCCGCCGACCGCGCCGAACAGGATCGCGTCGGCTTGCATCGCCAGATCCATGGTCGCATCCGACACCGGCTTGCCGCAGTCGTCATAGGCCGAGCCGCCGACGAGCGCGGTCTCGGTCTCGAAACCCGCGTTGGTCGCTTCGTTCATCACGGCGACGAGCTTTACGACTTCCGCCATCGTTTCGGGGCCGATGCCGTCGCCGGGAAGCAGCAGGAGCTTGGCTGTCATCGAAATCCTTCCTCCAAGACCAAGATTGTCGCCTCTGCTACCTGCGGGAGGCACGCGCCGCAAGGCCGGCTGGTCACTCGGGGGAGTCGCGCTGCCGTCGCCTCGCGACGGATAATGGCGGTGCGGCCGACTGAAATACCTCGGTTTCGACATAATGTTTCAACCCCGGGTTAACCCTTCAGGATCGATAGATCGGCCATGCCAGCCACGGCGAAAGTCGCCCGCGTCCGGCCGGTCCGCCGGCCGCCGCCGTGTTGTCCTGTCGGCGGAGAGAGCCATGCCATTCGTCAGTTCCAGAGTCGCCGACAACTTGACGATCAGCCTCGGCATCCTGATCGGCGTCCTCGTTCTTCGCTGGTTGGGTGAGTGGGTCGCCACCCGCAGGGCCGATCCGATCGTCACGCGCCAACGCCGCTTCACCATTCGCGCCGTCTGCAATGCGGTCCTGGCAATCGCTCTTCTCGGCATCTGGCTGAGCGAAATCCAGAACATCGTCTTCTCGCTCGCCGCGGTGATGGTGGCTCTGGTGGTGGCGACCAAGGAGCTGATTATGTGCGTCGCCGGCGCGGTGCTGCGCTTCAGCGGCCATCTCTTCAAGGTCGGCGATCGCATCGAGATGAGCGGCATTCATGGCGAAGTGATCGACCATGGCCTGTTCTCGACGACGATCATGGAGCTGCCACCGCATCATCTCGGCCACGCTGGCACCGGTCGGACGGTGATGCTGCCGAACTCGATCTTGCTCACCGGCCCGGTCAGAGTGGAGCCGCAGCCGCGCCACTTCGCGCCGCATCGCTTCACCCTGACGCTGGAGACAGCAGGATCGGTGCGCAAAACGATCGCGTTGATCGAGGAAGCGGCTGGAGCGGCGCTCGCCGACGACCTCGAGCGGGCGACCCGATTCCATCGGCTGACCGCTGGCAAAGCCGGCGCCGATATTGCCGGACCCGGCTTCGACGTGGCGGTGTCGACGTCGGAGATTGGCAAGCTGCAGTTCCATGTGATGATCTATTGCCTGGTCAAGGACGCGCGGTCGCTTGAGCAAAGGATACTGCTGGACGTCCTTTCGGCGGCGTTGCCGGGCGCCGTACGTCCGGCTCGACCCGTCGAAACTGACACTTGGGACGATATCGGGCGCCAGCTACGCGCCGCCGCCGTGCCGCAGGCCCACGTTGCGGCGTAGGCGGGACGGGCGACCAGTCCATCCGGGAAGCCAATTCAACTTCGCTTGAGCAGAGCCGGCTGCGGCCGGCTCTGCTTGCTTTCGTTCGGGCACTTACAGCTCTCCGGAAGCCATCCGCCCGGCGATATGGTCGGCCTGGCGCAGCGCCAGCGCGACGATCGTCAGGGTCGGGTTCTCGGCGGCGCCGGTCGTGAACTGCGAGCCGTCGGAAACGAACAGGTTGGGGATGTCGTGGGTCTGGCCGAAGCGATTGACGACGCCATCCTCCGGCTTCTCGCTCATCCGGTTGGTCCCCAGATTGTGGGTCGAGGGATAGGGCGGGGTGTGGATGGTGCGCACGGCTCCAACCGCGTCGTAGATCGCCGAGCCCTGCTGGTAGGCGTGGTTGCGCATCGCGGTGTCGTTGGGATGATCGTCGAAATTGACGTTGGCGACCGGCATGCCGAAAGCGTCCTTGTCGCTGTCCGACAGGGTGATCCGGTTATCCTCGCGCGGCATGTCCTCGCCGACGATCCACAGGCCCGCCATGTTGCGGTATTCGTCCATGGCGCTGGAGAAATCGCGCCCCCATTTGCCGGGGTCGAGAAAGGCCGCCATGAAGGGCAGGCCGAGCGACAGCGTTTCGAACTCATAGCCGCCGGCAAAGCCGCGCGAGGTGTCGTGCCTGGCCTCGTCCTGGACGATGCCGGCCATCGTCGTGCCCCGGTACATGTGCACCGGCTTGTCGAATGTGGCGTAGACCGACCCGGTCGTGTGGCGCATGTAGTTGCGGCCGACCTGGCCGGAGGAATTGGCGAGGCCGTCGGGAAACATCGAGGATTGCGAGTTGAGAAGCAGCCGTGGGCTTTCGATCGAATTGCCGGCGACGGCGACGATCCGGGCCTTCTGCACGTGCTCCTTGCCGTCCTTGTCGGCATAGACGACGCCGGTGACCTTGCCGGAGGCGTCGTGTTCGATCCTGAGGACCTGACTGTCCGGGCGGACTTCGAGCCGGCCGGTTTCCTCGCCCTTGGGTATCTCGGAGACGAGGGTCGACCATTTGGCGCCGGATTTGCAGCCCTGGAAGCAGAAACCGATCTGCAGGCATGACGCACGATCGTCGCGCGGCTCGGAATTGATGGCCATGCGGCCGGTGTGGACTTCCTTGTAGCCGATCTTCTTGGCGCCGGCTTCCAGCACCTTGAAGTTGTTGTTGCCGGGCAGGCCCGGGATGCCGTTGGTCCGGGTGACGCCCATCCGGTCCTCGGCCATGGCGTACCAGGGCTCCATCTCCTTCAGGTCGATCGGCCAGTCGAGAAGGTTGGCGCCCTCGATCGCGCCGTAGTGGGTCAGCGTCTTGAACTCGTGCTCCTGAATGCGCAGCGAGGCTCCGGCCCAGTGGGTAGTGGAACCGCCGACGGCCTTGACGATCCAGGCCGGAAGGTTCGGAAAATCCTTGGCGACCTGCCAGTCGCCGGACGTCGTGCGCTTGTCCTTCCACGCGAGCTGGCCGAAGGAATCCCACTCGTCGTTGATGAAGTCCTCGGTCTCGTGGCGAGAGCCGGCTTCGAGGATGACGGTATCGATGCCCTTGAGGGCGAGTTGTGCGCCGAGGGTACCGCCGCCGGCTCCCGAGCCGACGATGACGGCCACGCTGTCGTCATTGAGATCATAAGGTGCGGGCATGGTGCGTTTCCTCCCGGAGTTTTCGATGCCATCGCCTCCTCGCGGCGCATCGAACTCCCATTGTCGAATGCTGGATCTGTTTCCCGGCGCGGCTCTCAGAGCCAGTCGATGTCGTCGAAGCCGCGCTCGATGTAGCCGCCCTTGTCGGCCGAGGCGCCCTCATAGCCGAACATCGGCCAAAGCTCCTTCTGGTTGTAGAGCCCGACGACGAGGTTCGAGCGCACCTTCTGGAAGAACGGATCGCTCTCCATCTCCTTCAGGATCGCGGTACGATCGTCATCGCTCACCACCGCCGCGTAGTCCGTGTCGTGCTTGGTTCGGGCAGCATCGTTCAACTTGGCGACGCCGTCCTCGAGCATCGCGAGATCGCCTTTCGAGGCGCGGGCCGCCTGATCGAGAATGTCGACGGCAATCGCGTAACATTTGTCCTCGATCATGGCGTGCGGATAGGTGTCCCGCGACATCTGGACGAGGGTCGCAAAGGTCTCTGGCTTCGTTGCCTGCGGCATCTGACTCCAGGCCTGCCCGACGATCAGACCCGAAGGCATGATCGTCATGGCCAGAAGTCCGGCTCCGCCTTTCAGAAAGCTGCGCCGGCTCGGCGCGGCGCGTCCCATTACCTCTGCCATTTTGGTTCCTCCCGATGGCGTGGTTCGTCTGTCTCGACTCGTCCCATTCTCCCGCTGGGCCGCGCCAGGAGCGCGCGGCGCTATTTAAAGCGCCCGCCCCGTTCCAGTACCTCGATCTTGTAGCCGTCCGGATCATCGATGAAGAAGAAGCGGCCGAGCTTCGTGCCTTGGTGTGAAATTTCCTTGATGTCCTTGGGCGCCAGTCCCGCCGCGCGCATGCGCTCGTGCTCGGCGCCAAGATCGCCGACCGAGACGGCGACGTGGCCGTAGCCGTTGCCAAGATCGTAGGGCGTCGTCTCGCCCTTGTTGATCGTCAGTTCGACCTCGTGCTCGCTCTCCGGATTGGAGAGGTAGACAAGCGTGAAGGAGTCGAAATCGTAGCGATCGGCGACTTTCAGGCCGAAGGCTTTGTCGTAGAACGCGACCGAGCGCGCTTCGTCGAGCACCCGCAGCATCGTGTGTATCGTCTTGGACAAACCACCCTCGTCATGGTTGCGACGCGCCGGCTGGCGGCGTCGGAATTCATGCGGCGAATGCAGTCGGCTGAGGGCGTGGAAACGAGCGTAAATCGCCGCGCGGCGACTGCGATATTCCTCTCAGAGCCGGCTCGACCCGCCAGTTCATGACGAGCTTAGACGCAGATTCCATGCGGCGGGTAGTATGATGATAACACGTCGAAAATCGTGGTCTGCGGGGCGGCAATCGGCGGTCAGACCGCGATGCGGAAATCCTGAGGACGCTCGGCGGGACGCCGAATTTCGCCCGTCTTGGCATCGGTCCGCCGTGTCGCCATGCGTTCGAGATGCAAAAGGCAGGCGCAGCGCAGGAGCGAGGTGAAGTTGCGTGCCTCGCCGTGCAACTCCGACACCTCGTCGTGCAGCGTCGTCAGGAACTTCGACAGCGGTATCGCCTGATCCGCGGCCAGTTCCTCCAGCACGTGCCAGAAGGCGGCTTCCAGCCGGATCGATGTCGCATGGCCGGAAAGGCGGACGGATCGCGTCTCGCTGTCATAATTCTTGGTCGGGATTCCGGCGAAGAGCTGGCACATGCGATGTCCGTCCATTGTTGCGCGTCGGGCCCTGTCCCGCAGTAAAGGCGCAAGCGCGGACGATGACAAGCTTCGGACTTTCGGCGCGACGCTTTGACCGATCGTCAAACCCGACTTTGGCAGAGGGCCCCGGGCGAGCGGACAGGAGCCGAGACTAGGCCAATGCACAGCGGAGCCGGGCCGCTTCGCTTTGCGCGAAACGGCCCCGATTACTGCGTGGTGGAACCGGAGCGAAGGCCCGGCTCAGCCTTCCGGGATCGGCTTCGACGTCAACTCGTCCGCGCTGGCGCGCACGAAGCCGTAGCTCTCATAGATCGCCTGCGCCTCATCGGAACGCAGATAATCGAGGAACGTCTCGGCGTTCTCGGGATTGCGGGCGTTGGTCAGCGTGCCGATGGCATAGGCGACCTTGTCCTGCTGGTTCTGCGAGGCGGGAATCTCGACGCCGTCGATCTTGCGGCCCTCCGCCTTGGCGTAGCGCACTTCGGTTTCCCAGACGATGCCGGCATCCGCCTCACCGGCTTCGATGCGGTCGGGCGTCTCGCGATGGTGGCGCTCGGTGAACCAGGTCTTGCCCTCCACGGCCCAGCAGCCCTTGCAGTCGGCGTTTCCGGTGACCTTTTCGTGGATGCCCATATCCTTGAGCATCTGCGATCCGTAGAAGCGGAAAATACCCTCGGTCTGCGGATTGGGATGCGACTGCACCAGGTCGTCGCGGGCCAGATCCTCCGCGCCCTTGATGTCCTTTGGGTTGCCCTCGGCAACCATCAGGGACAGCCGATTGTGCGTATAGACCATATACGCATCCATCAGATCGGCGGCCTTCAGCTTCTTCAAATGACCGAGGTTGACGCTGGCGTAAAGGTCAGGATTCTGCGCCGTATCCTTGCCCTGGATCTGACCCTGCTTCAGAATTTGCTGGTTGAGAATTTGCCCCGGCGGGATGGTTTCGACATAGACTTTCGCAATTTCGGGATTCTTCGACTGAAAGTCCTTGATCAAGTCTTCCATGACCATGAACTGGTTGCCGGCGAGATACATGACCAGGTCGGCCGTGTAGGAATCCTCGATCGCGCCGTATTCGACCTCTCCGCCGGCGGAAAAGGTGCGGTAATCCTTGTCGCCGCTTTCCTCTTCCTGCGCGAATGCCGCGCCGGTCAAGAAAATCGCGGCAACGGCCGTGCTAAGTAACCTGTTTATCATTCGTTCTTCCTCCCTTGAAGACGGACAAATTCATACATGCGAATGAACGAATGTAAAGCAGAGGGCGACCTTCTGACATATCGCGCGGCCTGCCCCCCCCAACGACCGTCAAGGCGCCGCCTTACAAATGCTCGGCCAGTTTCCGCATCAGCCGCCTGCCCTGTCGACGGGAACGAAGCTGCCGCGTCGTCAAGCTGTTGGGACGTATCCGCAGGTTCCTCTCGCCATTTTCGACGAAGGAGAAGCGACGTGATGCGCCGACCGGAAGGAGATCAGGGCCGTAGAGCGCGACCACGATCAGATTCAGCCCAGTCACGGAGTCGGTCCAGGAACTGAGGTTGGACAATTCGGGATCCGTCTCGACCAACTGGCTCACCAGTTCGTCGAAATGGCCGATATCGAGATAGTCCCCCGTCGAGAGGCTTCCCTGACGCATCGACGAGCGCGGGTCTGAGCCAAGGTCCTCTGGAAGATCGCGCAGGTCGGTGAGGGCATATTCATAGGACTTGGCATCGGTTTCCAAGGTCGCGATGATGCTTGTGATGTAGAGCGGTTCGGCGCTCATGCTGGTGATGAGGCAGCGGGATCGGATGCCGTGGCCGGCGCCGCGGCTGATCAGGATCGAGGAACTGCGCTGGCGCCGATACCCGTTCAGCAGCAATTGCAGATAGACGACCCACACGATCAGCATCGCGATACTTACGCCGAGACTGAGAACAGCGGTGTATTGCGACAGCCAGTTCCACATGATGTCCGCTCCTGCGTTTGTTCCGGCGGCCGCCTCCCCCGGCTGCGTCAATCGCCCGCAGAACGCGGGAGCGCGCCGATCGATCCGTAGGCGAGAAGCACGCCGCGATCACGCCGAATCGTAAAAGCGTGACTCGCTTGGGCCCCTGCCGACGCGCACAATCGCGCAAAAGAATTGCCGCGTGTGGGCGAGAGCGGGAGGATGTAATGTATTTTCGGTGGGCAACGGGTGCATTTGTCGTCGCGCTGACTGTGCTGATCTGGACCGGGCTGGCCGGCGCCAATCCCGCGCGGTGGACAGCCGAAGGCTGGCGGACCGATTTCTCCAAACAATCGGTCGATCTGACGGAAATCATCTCGGGCGGCCCGTCGAAGGACGGCATCCCGGCGATCGACGATCCGCGCTTCGTGACGGCTGTCGAGGCGGATAATCTCCAGCCGCGCGAGCCGGTAATACAGCTGACCGTCGGTGGCGAGACCCGGGCCTATCCCTTGAGCATCCTGATGTTCCACGAGATCGTCAACGATACGGTCGCCGGCATTCCGGTCGCCGTCACCTATTGTCCGCTCTGCAACGCGGCGATCGTCTTCGAGCGCGAGCTCGGTGGCACGGTTCTCGACTTCGGCACGACCGGGAAGCTGCGCAATTCCGACCTCGTCATGTACGACCGGCAGACGGAAAGCTGGTGGCAGCAATTCACCGGCACGGGGATTGTGGGAGCCATGACCGGCAAGACGCTCGACGTCATCCCCTCGGGCCTCGTCTCCTGGCAGGCGTTTTCCAATCGCCATCCGGACGCCAAGGTGCTGGCGCCGCCGACAAGCATGAGCCGGCCCTATGGCCAGAACCCCTATGTTTCCTACGACAGCGCGGCGATGCCGTTCCTCTATCGCGGCGAGATGCCGGATGGGATCGAGCCGATGGCGCGCGTGGTGGTCGTGCGCGCGGCCGGGAGCAACAAGCCGGTCTCCATCGTCTCGCTGGCGAAGCTGCGGAAAGGCGGCAGCCTCGAGCGCGGCGGTTATCGTCTGAGCTGGGAAGAAGGCCAGGCCTCGGCTTTGGATACGCGCGAGATCGGCAAGGGCCGGGAGGTCGGCACCGTCAGCGTCAGCGGACCGGACGGCAAGCCGGCGGTCCACGACATCACCTTCGCCTTCGTCGCCCACGCTTTCCATCCGGAGATGACGATCGAGGGGTAGGCCCTTGTCAGCCGCGAAAGGCCGTCGCCTCGATCTCGACCTTCATCTCCGGCCGCAGCAGGCCCGCGACGATCATCGTCGCGGCAGGGCGGATGTCCGCGAGCCAGCGGCCGGTCACCGCGAAGACCTCGGAGGCCAGCGCGGCGTCGGTGACGATATGGTTGATACGCACGATGTCGGCGAAGGTAAAACCCGCCTCGCGCAAGGCCGCGTCGATGGTGCGCAGCGCGTTATCCGCCTGCTCGGCGGCGCTGTCGGGCATTTCCATCGATGTATAGTCGTAGCCGGTCGTGCCGGCGACGAAGCACCAGTCGCCGACCGCGACGGCGCGGGAATAGCCGGCCTGCTTTTCGAACGGAGAGCCGGTGGAGATGAGGCGGCGGTTCGTCGCATTCATGGCGTTTTGACCTGCGATCGTTTCGACAAAGACGCCCGGTTCAATCCAGCCAACCGGTCACCGTCGACCTCAGGCCCAAGGGCGGCGTTCGGCCAGCGCGGTCTCATAGCTGGCGATCGAGCCTGCCTTCTCCATGGTCAGGCCGATATCGTCGAGACCGTTGAGTAGGCAGTGCTTGCGGAACGGGTCGATCTCGAAGGAGATCTCGCCGCCGTCAGGCCCGGCGATCGTCTGCGTCTCCAGATCGATGGTCAGGCGCGCATTGGCGCCGCGCTCGGCGTCGTCCATCAAAAGATCGAGCTGTTCCGGCGTGACGCGGATCGGCAGGATGCCGTTCTTGAAGCAGTTGTTGTAGAAGATGTCGGCGAAGGACGTGGAAATCACGCAGCGGATGCCGAAGTCCAAAAGCGCCCAGGGCGCGTGCTCGCGCGACGAGCCGCAGCCGAAATTGTCGCCCGCGACGAGGATTTCGGCGTTGCGATAGGCCGGCTTGTTGAGCACGAAATCCTTCGACTTGCCGTTTTCGTCGCGGCGCATCTCGTCGAAGACGGATTGAGGGTCTGCAGCGGATGCGGCGAGATATTTGGCGATGAGAGAGATTATGACACCAAGGATCTCCTCGGCGATGGGCGGATTGGGCTCACCCTTTTTGAACACGCACTCGGGCACCAGAATCGTCACGCCAATGACGCTTGCCTCGAGCAGCGGCATCCCAGGTGCCTCCAAATCCACTTGCTCGAGCCCCAT
>LAZR01000425.1_pt1 | contig 36057 bp, 33 predicted proteins | sample 329461 | NCBI WGS metagenome assembly LAZR01 (sample SAMN03002196, study PRJNA259156) | marine sediment metagenome | biome: sea floor; feature: Hydrothermal impacted sediments; material: marine sediment; isolation source: Loki non-amplified sample from Loki's castle hydrothermal vent sediment ...
AGGCGCTAATACTTCTCCTGTGCCGCCAGCAACAGACTGAGCATAGCTTGTTACATCCAACTGAGTATGATGTAGTAACTCAACGCCATGTACTAAAATACCACCGCCTACTAAAAACATCGCAATGGTGCCTGCAAAAGCTAAAAACTGCATTAATCTAGGTGCAGCAGCTAGTAAGCCTTTTCCGAGTAACTCTTTAAATTTATTTGCTGACACTTTAGATTGATTAAGTAAATAAAGCCCTGCATCATCCAATTTTACAATACCGGCAACCAAGCCATAAACGCCAATCGTCATTATAATTGCGATAACACAAAGCACTAAAGCTTGGTTAAGCAATGTAGCACCAGCCACTGTGCCTAAAGTAATAACAATAATTTCGGCAGAAAGAATGAAGTCGGTTCTTATTGCGCCTTTTATTTTTTGCTTTTCGTATTCGACTAAGTCTAATTTTTCATCCTCATCTACCACTTCATTGTGATGAGGCAAAAACTTAGCAAATACTTTTTCAGCTCCCTCAAAACATAAAAACAAACCACCCATCATTAACAGAGGTGTTATTAACCAAGGCAGCCATACGCTTATTAATAAAGCGGCGGGTACGAGTATCGTTTTATTTAAAAATGAGCCCTTTGCTACAGCCCAAACAACAGGTAATTCACGCTCTGCTGCAACACCTGTAACCTGCTGGGCATTGAGTGCTAAGTCATCGCCTAGTACACCAGCCGTTTTTTTTGTTGCTACCTTACTCATAGTCGCAATGTCGTCAAGTAAAGTGGTTATATCGTCTAATAACGTTAAAAGGTTAGTGCCTGCCATAAAGCTTCCGAGCTCAAAAAATATTGCTATAAACATAACGTAAAGCGTAATTTTCACCAACGGTTAATTTTGCTTTGTTATTCTCATACAAACAAAACAGATAAGTCATCTAAAAATAGTGGCTTAAAAGTAAATGGAGGAATGATGAAAGTATATTTGGCTATAGTGTCCGGTTTACTTAGCTTAACGGCATGTAACGACCCGCAAATAAGTACCACCTACTTATGTGATAAAAGCACTGTTAATCTTAATGTTATTAATCAGAGCAATGCTGAGCTTACTTTCAATAATCATACTTATTTACTTAATCGCGAAAGAAGTGCATCCGGTAATAAATATATAAATGAAGATGTTTTATTTTGGGGGAAAGGTAACAACGCAATGCTAATAATTGCAGGAAAAAAATACCAATGCGTTACAGAGTAAAAAATAATATATCCAATTCAATGCTGAACTAAATAAAGTAATAAAGCGTACTAAAAGAATAACCACCCTATAAAGCCAAGTTAAAAACTAATTAACTCATACATATTTAAACTGTATTGAGGGTACTCTAAGTTTTGAGTGCAAATAATGACTTGCCTTGTATGAACTGGGTATAATACTTCAACTCTTTTGCTTAATAGCGGCCCACAATGAAATATAAAGATCTACGTGATTTTATCGATTTGCTTGAAAAAAAAGGCGAACTTAAACGTATCACCCAAGAAATCGACCCGTATCTTGAAATGACCGAAATATCTGATCGCACATTGCGTGCAAAAGGTCCCGCGTTATTATTTGAAAACCCAAAAGGCTACGATATGCCGGTGCTTACCAACTTATTTGGTACACCAAAACGCGTAGCAATGGGCATGGGCCAAACCGATGTTAGTGAGCTGCGCGAAGTAGGTAAGCTACTCGCTTTTTTAAAAGAGCCAGATCCACCAAAGGGCATTAAAGAAGCTCTAGGCGCTATACCGATTTTTAAGCAAGTGCTTAATATGCCAGCAAAAGAAGTTAAAAAAGCGCCTTGTCAGCAAGTAGTTTTAGAAGGTGATGATGTAGACTTAACTAAATTACCTATTCAGCATTGCTGGCCAGGTGACGCTGCACCATTAATTACTTGGGGCCTTACCGTAACTAAAGGGCCTTATAAAAAGCGCCAAAATTTAGGTATTTATCGCCAGCAGCTATTAGGCAAAAATAAAATAATTATGCGTTGGTTATCACACCGTGGTGGCGCGCTTGATTTTCAAGAATGGTGTAAAGAAAATCCAGGGCAACCTTACCCTGTCTCGGTAGCACTAGGTGCCGACCCTGCTACTATATTAGGTGCAGTAACGCCTGTACCCGACACATTAAGCGAATATGCGTTTGCTGGTTTATTACGTGGTAGCAGAACCGAAGTTGTTAAATCTATTTCCAATGACTTGCAAGTCCCTGCCAGTGCAGAAATAGTACTTGAAGGTTACATTATGCCAGGTGAAATGGCGCCAGAAGGCCCTTATGGCGATCATACTGGTTACTATAATGAAGTAGATGACTTTCCTGTTATGACCGTGACTCACTTAACGCATCGTAAAGACCCTATTTATCATAGTACATTTACTGGTCGTCCGCCTGATGAGCCTGCGATCTTAGGTGTAGCACTTAATGAAGTGTTTGTGCCGATATTACAAAAGCAATTTCCTGAAATCGTTGATTTTTACCTGCCGCCCGAAGGGTGTTCGTACCGTATGGCGATTGTAACAATGAAAAAACAATATCCTGGCCATGCCAAGCGCGTGATGATGGGAGTTTGGTCGTTCTTACGTCAGTTTATGTATACCAAGTTTGTAATTGTGTGCGATGACGATGTTAACGCCCGCGATTGGGAAGATGTTATTTGGGCTATAACAACCCGAATGGATCCAGCACGCGATACAACATTAATAGAAAACACACCTATTGATTATCTCGATTTTGCATCGCCAGTCTCTGGCCTTGGTTCAAAAATGGGAATGGATGCTACCAACAAATGGCCTGGCGAAACCACCCGCGAATGGGGCGAGCCTATTGTTATGGATAAAGACACCAAAGACCGCGTAGATGATATTTGGGAAAGCCTTAATATTCTTTAAGTGTTTATATGTAAGTACATAACAGGCTATAAAATAACCCTGCAGATATGCTAGAATCGAATCATTCGATTGCGTATCTGCTGTTAAAAGCGCTGCTAAAAGGTAAAAAATGCAAACATTAAAAGCTGAAGTTGTAGCTATCAGCCCACTTACAGAATTTGTTCATAAAGTAATTTTAAAGCCACAACAACCTGTGACCTTTGAAGCTGGCCAATACATGCAACTCGTATTGGGCGAAAAAGACAAACGTGCTTTTTCTATAGCTAGCCGCCCTTCACAGTGCGATGCAATAGAACTGCATATTGGCGCGTCAGGTGCAGATTCGTATGCAATGCAATCGCTGGAACATTTACGAAACGCCCATACCACAGGGCAGTTAGTAGACATTGAAGCTGGCTTAGGTATTTCACAGTTGCGCCTGCAATGTGAGCGCCCTATTATTTTACTTGCCGGTGGTACTGGTTTTTCATACGCAAAATCAATGGCTGATCACTTAGCTGAAATTAAGTGCGACCGTCCGGTATTATTTTACTGGGGTGTAAAAGAAGAGTCTGCTTTATACGCACATACAGAAATGCAAACATGGGCCGATAGCCACAAAAACTTTGAGTTTATCCCTGTGGTAGAAAATCCATCGGCTAATTGGCAAGGTCATACTGGCTATGTACACAAAGCAGTAATGCAAGATATTGTATCGCTTGAACCGTACGATATTTATATGGCCGGTCGTTTTGACATGATAGGCATAGTGCGTGATGACTTTATTACTCATGGTGCAATACGTGAGAACATGTACGCAGATGCATTCGCATTTATCAAATAATTGAAATTTACTTTCAGTTATAAATAAAGGCACCTAATCGGTGCTTTTATTTTATATAGCAACAAATATTTAATAGTTAAAATCTATCAACCTCATCAGTATAAACAATTTCCTAAATCCCTATCTATAAACCATACTTTGTATAGAACATCAGCGGGAGAGACCCAAATGCTAAATACAAAAGTAAAAGATTTTATGCAACGCAAGTTGCCAAATATCACACCAGATACAGAAATGACGACAGCCATAGCAGAACTACAAAAATTTAAACTACTTGGCGCACCAGTATTTGATAAAGATAAATGCCTAGTCGGATTTATATCAGAGCAAGAACTATTAAAACCACTTATGCAAAGCAGTTATTTTTGTGATGGGATGGTTAAAGTATCGCAACTTATGCAAACAGAGGTAGTGACTGTTAGCGGCGATACCAACATTATCGAGCTTGCACAGCAGATGCAGCCTGGTAAACCAAAAAACTACCCTGTTGTAGAGGGTGTTAAAGTAATCGGCATGATCAGCCGAGCAGATGTACTTAAAGCACTCTACGATAATTACATGAGCTGCCAAACACACTAAATATAATTTACAGATACAAAAATGCCGCTTATAAAGCGGCATTTTTAATGTTCTTAAATTAACGCGCGCTAACGAGTGCTGAAAGTTCTTTTTTATCGCCATCGCTTAAAAATGCTATTTCTAACGCATTTTTTTGCGCTTTTTCCATATCAGCTTGTGTTAAACCAGCTTTAGGTGCTGCAACAGTATATTCGTACTCAATTTCAATGCCTTCAACTGCTGGGTCATCAGTATTAATACACGCTAAAATACCGTGATCTAAAAACTGTTTAAGTGGATGTTTAGCTAAGTCGTTCACTGTACTTGTTTGAATATTACTTGTTAAGCACGACTCAATACCAATACGGTTATCGCGTAAGTAATCCATTAATTTTGGATCTTCAATTGCTTTAACGCCATGCCCTATTCGACTTGCACCTAACTCATTAATTGCTTGCCAAATACTTGGGGCACCAAGTGCCTCACCAGCGTGAATAGTCGATGCTAAATAAGCATTTCGGACTTGCTTAAAGTGATCTACAAATAACTCACCCGGAAAACCAATTTCGTCACCGGCTAAATCAACAGCCACTAAATCATTTTTAAACGCAAGTAACGCATCAAGCTCTTTTTGGCATGTTTTTACGCCATAAGTACGCGATAAAATACCAATCAAGTTAGCTTTTATATTTGCACCCTTTGTTGCTGATTTAATACCATCAACAACCGCTTCTACAACCCCTTCAGGGTGTAAACCTTGGCTCTGTGCCATGTAGTAAGGGCTAAAGCGAAGCTCTACATAATCAAGGCCTTGCGCTTGTGCATCTTCAATGTTTTCAATCGCTATGCGTCTACACGCATCGTAGTCACCAAGTACAGTGACACCCCAATCTAGCTTTTGTAAAAAAGCCATAAGGTTTGGCTCAGGGTCAATAACTTGAACATGAGGAATTAATGCCTCAACGTTATCTGCAGGTAACTCTATATTAAACTGACGACCAAGTTCTAATATGGTTTGCGCACGTACATTACCGTCTAAATGACGGTGAATATCTAGCAAAGGTAATTTTCTATTGATCATAATAGCAACCCAGTTTAGTTAAATTTGCGCGCATGATACGCAGATATAGTTATTTTTCAAGTGTATATGGTTTGCGTTAAGTTTAAGCGGTCATATGTCTGCTTTTTGTGCAAAAAATAGCGTTACTTATTTATTTGATAAATAATGCCAAAGAGTTTTAAAAAGCGTATTTGCATCAATAGGTTTAGTAATATAACTATTCATCCCCGAGGCTAATGCCTTTTTAACATCATCGTCATGGGCGTTCGCCGATAGTCCTATTATGGGTAAATCAATTAACCCTAAATCACAACGAATTACTTTTGTTGCTTGGAGTCCATCCATTCTTGGCATCTGAATATCCATAAGAACAATGTCGTAGCTATTTTCGGTTAGCTTTTCTATGGCTTCAAAACCATCGTTAGCAATGTCGGCAATACACCCTTTTGTTTTTAAAATGGCATTGGCAACATGCTGATTAAGCGGGTTGTCTTCGACTAAAAGTAATTTATAGTTTGTGAATGATAAAGTACTTACATCTATTTCGTTATATTGCTGCTGTATTTGCTCTGCTTTTGGTAAAGGCGAGATGAGGGGCAAACTAAATGTGAATGTAGAGCCCTTTCCTTCATAACTAACTAAATCAATTGCACCGCCCATTAGTTCAACCAATTTTCTACAAATACTTAACCCTAAGCCAGTGCCACCATATTGACGAGAGGTTGAGCTATCGGCTTGCGCAAACGGTTTAAATAATTGTTTTTGTGCTTCGCTACTAATACCAATACCCGTATCGTTAATACTGAAGTAAGTCATTTTTTTAGATTGCCAAATTTTCAGAGTTATCTCACCTGCTCCTGTAAATTTAACCGCATTATTGAGCAGATTCAGCAGCACTTGTTTTAAGCGGATTGGATCGGCATTAATAACCAAATTTGATGTTTTATCAAAATCGAGACTTAACTTTATTGATTTAATATCAGCTTCAAACTGAAGTAAATTGAGCATTTCATCCGCTAAACTCGCTACATTAATGGGCTCTTGTATTAAGTCTAGCTTGCCTGCTTCCATTTTTGAAAAGTCGAGCACATCGTTTAATACCCGCAGTAAAACACCAAGTGCCCCATCTGCTTGTTCAATGTAACTTCTTGCTTGTTGCCAATCATTTTGCTGTAGCGCTAAATAATGCAGCCCTTTTATACCGTTAATAGGGGTGCGGACTTCGTGGCTCATATTTGCCAAAAATTGTCCCTTAATATGACTCGCTTCATCTGCTTTTTGTTTTTCTTTACGTAAAGTATGTGTTTGCTTAGCCACTTGTTCGCGAATTTGTATGTTTGTACCAGTAACTGAAATCAAAAATGTAATCAATAGCCACACAAACAACATCCCTACTATTTGTGCAAGCCAATACATTAACCAAGACGTTCTAACTATTGGTTCATATAACTCGACCTGCCACATGCGTTTGCCAATCAACAATTGATATTCTTTAAACAGCATTTGCGAGTTATCGGTATCGGCAATATAAATTGCCTGCTTTTTCCCTGGTATCGTTGTATCAAAAAAACTGGCTGAAATTGAATTGTTGTGATCAAATAACAATGTTTGCGATAAGCGCTTAAGGCTAACAATAGCGGCCACAAAACCTTGAAAATCATCTTCGGTAGATGATTCACCAAAAACAGGATATAAAAAGAGCACTCCCTTCTCTGATGTATTTTGGACTAAATTAATTGGCTCACTTAGTGCTAGCTCATTGAGTGTTTTCGCTTTGCTAAGCGCTACTCCTCTTACTTTACTTGAAGCCAAATCAAATCCTAAAGCATCTTCATTGCCCTCTAATGGATATACATATTTTACAGGAAAGTAATTTCTACGATCACCTGCAGGTTGCCAAGCTCCATCTAGTGACTTTTCTTTTATGTATAAAGGTTTGCCTGTGGCTGTATTTTCATGTTTTTCAAAATCAGTGAGTTTATTTGCTGATACATAAGGTATCCATTCAAATGCTAAAATTTCTTGGCTATAGTCCAATTGCTTTGAAGTAAACTGTTTAAACTCTTTAAAATTCACGTTATCACTACTAGCAAAGTATGTAGCTAGTAATCCTAAGTGAGCAGTAATACCATCGAGCTTCTGGCTTATAGCATTTTGCACAACAAGTATTTTGGCTTCTTGCTTTTGAATGTCTTTTTCTTTTTTAACACTGGCAGCACCATAAAAACTAACGCTAATTAGTATATAAATTAATAGTGAAGGTAAAATCACCAGCATACGATGGCGTACTTGCGTGTAGTTAAAAGCAGCCAGTACTAGCGGTGTAAATATAAGTACACCAATACTGTCGCCAATCCACCATGCGACAAAATTATCAAAAATAGCATTGGTCGGGATCACATTATTCAATGCTAATAAGCTAGTTCCCACACCTGCTGCAATAACACAGCATATTGGCCCTGCTACTATTAGGCTCTGCACACTGTGTTTTAAAGAAGATAAATCTAGCGGCGCCTTAATAACATTTACTATAATTTGACGACCAATCCAAGCCTGTAAAACAGAGGCTAAAGTGACGCAAATAGCTTGTAAAAGCACATTAAAATGAAGAATATCTACAGTGTTATCAAGATGAATTAAGTTAGTACAGAAAGCACCAAGAATAAGGCCAATAAATGACTTACGCCCCCAAATTAAAAAGCTCGCTAAAGCAATTCCTGAGGGCGGCCAAGAGGCGACCGCATAGCCATCTACAGAAAGAAGTGAGTTGCTAAAATACCCAGTAAAGAAGTAAGCACAAGCCAAGCTAAGGGTTAATATTAAAAACTTTCTCAATGCTTGTGCTCCTGAACTACAAAATGCTAAGTAGTTATAGTGTAGTCATTTATTGATATAAAACGAGCGCCTTTTCTGCCTGTGCACTATTTTTATAACTTAAAACAGCTTGTTCAGAGAACTGTTTTTTATTGTCACTATTCAGTGCTTTATCAAAAATCCTAGCTGCTAAGTCATAATCACCTTGCGCGTTGGCCAGGCAAGCCAATGCAAGTAATAATGAGTTATTTGAATCATCCTTTTTAAGACGATCTTGGATGCTTACTTGCAGTTTAGCTGCATCGGCAGACGTCGCTTTACTTAATATATTAGCCAGTTGCGCATGCTGTTCGTTGTGTTTAACCATTTTAATTAGGTCACCCTCAATAACAGCCAATTGACCCGCTTGCGCCATTTGCATTAAATAAGCAGTGTGTGCATGAACTTGCAGTTTTTTAGGTAGCTGTTTATATTTTTCACTCAGTTGACCTGCATCTAACGCATTAAAGTAAGCACTAAATAACTGCGTCCACTGTGCATCAGTAAGTGCTTTTTTGCGTAGTAAACGCGGTAAAAACTCTTCAAGCGCACTAAAGTGTTGTTGCTGTACCAATACTTCTGCATAAAGTTTTAACTCAAGTGCGGTGGCTTTTTTAGCTTCTGCGCTAATACGCATTTGTGATTCAATCGCGCTACTGTCGCCACTTGCCAACCATAGCTTTGCTACTTTTAATTGATGTTCTGGGCTTATTTCAAATAAACGCTCAAGTGCTTTATCTGTTTGATTATTAGCAAGCGCTGCTTTTGCAAGTAATGCTAAGCGAATATCTTCAAACTTATCTGGTACGCTATTACCCGATAGAGCCTTTTCTACGTGCTCGTAATCATCATTAATAGTACTCCACAGAGCCTGCTCAATAGCTGCTTGTTTGCGCTCTTGGCTACGTGCAAAAAAGCCATGCTTAGTATTATGATAAATCGATAATAAATAACGAATTAATTTATATGTTAAATATAAAACAACAGCGGTAATGACCGCCATTATACAAAACGATACTATCGTGCCTTCTATCGTCGTGTTGTTAAATGAAATAAGTACATAACCTTTTTCATCTAGCACAAATGGAGTAACCGCTAGTACGACAACAATAGCTACAATTAAAATAATTAGCCCTATCATTGCGCCCACTCCTTAACCTTTTGTGTACTGTTTAAGGTTACTTTTGGATTAAAGTTAAGCTGCTCTTTTTCAAGTTTAGACAACGCTTTAAGTACCGTTTTAGTTGTATCATCGTCTTGCTTAAAGTACTCACCAACTAAACGTTTTGCTTCACTTAAGGCGCTAAAGAAAATACTCGCCTGCTTACTCATAAGTGCATCTTGTGCCTGAGTTATATTAAGCTTTATACGTTGATTTATTAAATGGCGCTCTTGATCCGTAAGTAATGGCTCAATGGAAACACCTTCGTGCTGGCGAATAGTAATAAAGCTATCCACAATTTTATTCCAACTATTACTCAGGTTTTGCTGCCAATCACTCACGTCATCACTTAAAGCGTTTTCATCTATCGCAGCCGCTTCTTCTGGCAAGTTAACCGCATTAAAAACTAAGTTATCAATACTAGTTAACACACTATTTAACTGTAAATAAATAGCCTCTGTTGCTATAGGTTTAAGGCTATCAAGTGTTTGTATGTCTTTCATAATAGCTTGGCGAACTTCAACTGTTCCTGGATGTTCGCTAAGTAATGCATCTAAGCGCTTTAAAACAGCACTAGTGCCTTGGTAATCTTTTTCAGCCCATAGTTTAAATTCAGCCATACGCTGCAAACTGGTCACTTCTTGTGGATTTAAAGACGAACCTTGTTGCTGCGCTTTTTGCAAAGCTGCTTTTAGTTCTTGCCGATTTTGAGTTGCACTTTCACTGAGTGCTGCGGCAACTTTTTTCTCACTATTAAATAGCGCTTGCTGCAAATTAGATTGTGCTGACTTAAGTGCTTGCAGCTCTTGGGCGAGTGACTTATTTTGCTCACTCAACTCATTCGCGGCCAGGTTTTGAGCCTTACCAGCATTTAATTTTTGATAAAACTCGTAACCCACGCCTGAGGCCACAATTAGCGAAATAAGGAGTGCAAGCACTGCAACTTTGCTAACTTTTTGTTTATTTTTATTTGCAGTGTTTTTAGCGGCTGCTGGCTCTTGCTTAGCTGATTTAGCTGAGGCCTTGTTAGCTATTGTTGGTGTGGCTTTTTCTGCCGTAACTGGCTTTGACTGTTCGCTCATGTTGCTACCTTGCTGATTTATGCAGGTAAACATAGCATTATCGCTTGCCCCTGCTGCAATGTGTATATTAGCCGAACTTACCTGTTGCAACTTTAAATAAGCGGCTATCCGCTCGCTTGCAACATAAAATCGGCACTGTTGTAACCATTGTAGTTGGTGTGCAGTAAGGCTTTTAAATATAGCATCAACTGCTGCATTACTTGTTATGACTATACCGTGTACATTCTGGCTTTTCCAGTGGTCTGTCCAGTTAGGAGTGATACTCTCTATGGGTTCACGCTTATACACAATACAATTATTTAAAAAAGCACCGCGCTCTTTCAGCGTTTTAGCTAACTCAGGGCGGCCACCTTGCCCCTTAACTAACACTATATTACTGCCATCAACCTCGGCGAGTGATTTAAGCGCAAGTAATCCTTCTGAATCATACTGCTTCGGTACTGCTGCGCGCACACCAAATTGCTCATATATAATGTCGGCTGTTTGTTGTCCAACTGCATAAAACTGCGCTTTGGTATTTATATCGGGTTTTAATTGCGAAAGTGCACTGACTGCATCTTGCGATATAAATATTATTTTATCTGCATTTAACAGCGGACTAAGTTCAGTGCTGGAGGGTGTTAAATGCGTTATTTTTAATACCGGAAATAAAGACGCCTGATAACCCGCTTGCTCTAATTGCTGTGCAAGGGCTGCGCCTTTTCCTTCGGGCCGAGTTATCAGAATATGTGTCATTTATGCGTCTCTATAAACTTCAGCTAATATTTTGTCTGCGCCTTGAGCTAATAATTTTTTAGCAAGCTCAATACCTAGTTCTTCTGCATCATTTACATGACCTGTTACCTCGTCACGTAAAATTTCGCTGCCATCAACAGCACCAACTAAACCACGCAAATGTACCTGCTCGCCATCAACTAATGCATAAGCACCAATAGGAACTTGGCAACCACCTTCTAAATAGCGGTTCATTGAACGTTCTGCGTTTACGCGAATACGTGTTTGGGTATGCTCAAGTGGTGCAAGTAATGCTTTTGTTACTTCATCATCAATACGGCATTCAATACCTACAGCACCTTGACCATTTGCCGGTAATGACACTTCTGGCTCAATGTAGTCAGCAATACGCGACTCCATTTTCAAACGAATAAGCCCTGCAGCCGCTAAAATAATAGCATCATATTGGCCGTCATCTAATTTACCTAAACGCGTATTTACATTACCGCGCAAATCACGAATATCTAAATCAGGGCGAAGTGCTTTAATTTGGCACTGACGGCGTAAGCTAGAAGTACCCACAATGGCGCCCTGTGGTAGCTCGTTTAAATTAGCAAAATTGTTTGATACAAACGCATCACGCGGATCTTCACGCTCACAAATAGTATACAGCTCTAATCCTTCTGGGAACTCTACTGGCACGTCCTTCATAGAATGTACGGCAATATCAGCTCGGCCATCTAACATTGCTTGCTCTAGCTCTTTAACAAATAAGCCTTTACCGCCTATTTTAGCCAATGGCGTATCTAAAATTATATCCCCTTGCGTCGACATTGGGACTAATTCTACGCGCACATCTGCATGAAAACGCTCAAGCTCTGCTTTCACAAATTCGGCCTGCCAAAGTGCTAAGGCGCTTTTGCGCGTTGCAATGCGTACTAATTTTGTTTTTTCTATCATAGGGGTATCCAATTAATTACTGCGTTTAGCTAGCTTTATTCAGCTAAAATTCTAAATTCTTTTTGGGCAATTAAATTGCCTTGCTCATCAACTACATCAACACGCCAATGGCCTGTTTGTGAGTCCATGATATTTTTTGTTGAGTACGTTCTGTAGCGAGGCGAAGTAACATCAAGTGTAATTTCAGCCATAATTTCACCTTCAAACGACCAAATATGCTTAACTTGCTGGCCTTGAAGATTTTTAATCTCGCTAAAAAACGATAGTCCTTCATCAAACTGACTTAATCTAATATCAGCAGCAAACACATTAGTAGGTTCACGCTTACTTACTTTGCGAGTAAGTACTGCACGGCTAATTTTACCTGTGTCTATTTGCGCGCCCAATGCCACACTTGCCACTTGTGCTGTCGGTGAAAAACCTTCAGTGCCACTCAATGCACCATCATCACTTTCTAAATCTAAAAGTAACTCTGTTTGATTAGCAGGTTCAGCTACGTTTTGAGCTTCTTCGGTTTCTTCTTGTAGATCATTATCAAGGTCTGAGTTTAACTCAGTATTAATACTCTCACTTTGATCAATCACAATATCGTTGTTAGCTAGTAAAACTGTATCAGTATTTACAGGATCCGCTTTAGCCGGTGCATTAATTGATATGTTTTGCTCAACCTCATTTTGCTCAGCTGACAACGGTTCAATCCGAGCTTGCATTACCTCTGCAGGCTCATTAGGGCTATTGTTTACTGATGATTGAGGCTCAACATCGGTAACTTCAACGCTTGTCTGGTTTTGAGCGTTACTACTAAAGCTTAAAAATTGTTCCTGCTCATTTGGATGCTCACCTTGCTCTGCACTGGCTGACGTTGTTAAGCCATACACAACTGCTGCAGAGGTCATTAATACCAACATAGCAATACTCACAATACGACGCCAATTCCACTCGTAGCTTACCGTTGGTACACTCTCTTGTAGTTCGCGTTTAACATTTGCTTTAATAACTATTTTTTGACTCATATTGACCTCAGCGGTTCCAAAATTAGCTTAAACGAGCAATTAACCATTGGCGAATAGCTTGCAATTCTTCTGCGCAAACTTGGTGAGCCATTGGGTATTCTTGCCAGCTTACATCCATGTTATGTGCTGTTAATACTTCAAACGCACTTCTTCCCGCACTATGCGGTACAACGTTATCTTGGCTACCATGAGCCATAAATACGTTTAAATCAGTATGCTTTGCTTCATCAGCAAATTTTTGCGGCACACACATATAAGTAGAAAGCGCCATAACACCCCCAAGCTTTTGCTCAAAGCGCGGCGCTAAATGCAGAGACACAACACCACCTTGAGAAAAACCAGCTAAAATAATTTTATTAGCAGGTATGCCATTAGCAATTTCTTTATTAATTAACTCTTCTACCTTTGCAGCCGAATCCCTTACGCCTTGTTCATCGGCACGCTTATCTAATTCTATAGATTTAATATCGTACCAAGAGCGCATTTCCATGCCACCATTTATGGTGACCGGTTGTACTGGCGCATGCGGAAAAACAAACCGTATACCAAGCTCACTTGGTAAATTAAGCTGCGGAGCTACTGGTGCAAAACCATCCCCAGAGTCACCTAAACCATGTAACCAAATAACCGTTGCTTTGTGCTCACTTTGGGCTGCATATTCTACAAATTCTAAACTCATAGTGATGATTGCCACTTAACTTCTTGGCCTGCTTGACGAGTTGAGGCTTCATTTATAAATGCCCAAAATTCAGCGCCAGAGCGGTTATCAATCCATAACCCATCACGCATTTCAAAATGATGTCCGTTAAACTTAGTCGCAACCCATACTTGATGAAGAGGTGCTTGCTTGTTAATCACTATTTTACTTTTATCAGGAAAAATAATTTCTAAAATACCTTGTGCCGATTCGTAATCTAAATCAGCTTCGCAATCATCAACTTGCTCTTCAATAGTGAACATAAGAGCTTCGGCTAATTGGTGATATTCGTGTTCAGTCATTGTTATTTCCTTTGCAGGCGAGCCGCCTAATATTGGGTACGTTTTAGCTTTGAATTAGCTTTAAAAATGTGCAGCTAGTGTAACAGGAATAAAATCATCCGCGAATAGCTGCATTTTTTAGATATTCTGTTACTCTGCGATTATAAAGCCAGCAACCGTATTAATCTAATGAAAGCGACACATACCTTACAATTAAAAAAACTATTAATAAGCACTGTACTGTTAAGCGCCTTAGCTGGCTGCGGACAAAGCGGTCCGTTATATTTACCAGAGCAACAAACAGAGCAAAACCAACCTCAAAATACAGCTCAGCCAGTCACTACTGCTGAACAAGCCAAAACATTGCAAAGTCAGGAGCAATAAATGGATTATTTTAACTACAAAAACAACCAATTATTTGCCGAAGACGTAAGTGTGGCAAGCATAGCGCAGCAATACGGTACGCCGTGTTATGTGTACTCGCGTGCTACATTTGAGCGCCATTACTTAGCGTTTGCTAACGCCACTAAAAATCATAAAAGCTTGGTATGCTACGCAGTAAAAGCAAACTCAAATATTGCCGTGCTTAATATATTAGCGCGCCTAGGATCGGGTTTCGATATTGTATCCAAAGGCGAACTTGCACGTGTAATTAAAGCGGGAGGCGATGCTTCTAAAGTGGTTTTTTCGGGCGTGGCTAAAACAGCCGACGAAATAGCTTACGCATTAAAATTGGGGATTAAATGTTTTAATGTAGAGTCGGCCTCTGAGCTTGAGCGTATTTCTGAAGTGGCTTGCGAGCTTAACCTAGAAGCACCTATTTCTATTCGCGTAAACCCAGACATAGATGCAAAAACACATCCGTATATTTCTACTGGTTTAAAAGAAAATAAATTTGGTATTGATATTCAAACGGCAGTAAGTGTTTATCAACAAGCCGCTGCTTTACCGGGCTTAAAAATTATTGGTGTTGATTGCCATATTGGCTCTCAATTAACTGAAGTAAGACCATTTTTAGAAGCCCTTGATAAATTAATGGCGCTTATTGATGAGCTAAAAACTAATGGTATTGAGCTAACTCACTTAGATATTGGTGGTGGTTTAGGCGTACCATATAACAACGAGCAACCACCGCACCCAAGTGAATACGCAGCGCAAGTTACCGAGCGCTTAGCTAACTATAAACACCTTGAACTAATTTTTGAACCAGGGCGCGCTATTGCAGCTAACGCAGGTATTTTAGTTACTCAAGTTGAATTTATTAAACAAAACCAAGACAAATTTTTTGCCATTGTAGATGCAGGTATGAACGACATGCTTCGCCCTGCGCTTTATCAAGCGTGGCAAAAAATCATTCCGGTATCAGTTCGCGACGACGAAACACCTACTCACAACTTTGATATTGTGGGCCCTGTGTGCGAAACCGGCGACTTTTTAGGAAAAGATCGTGAGCTAGCGCTTAAACAAGGCGACTTACTCGCACAGCGAAGTGCGGGTGCATATGGCTTTACCATGAGTTCAAACTACAACTCGCGCCCGCGTGTTGCAGAAATAATGGTAGATGGTCAGCAGCATCATCTTATTCGTGAACGCGAAACTATTGAAAGCCTTTATCAAGGTGAGAAAGTTTTACCATAAACGTTTTTGTCTACTAGCTGCTCTGTGGCATGATTAGCACAGAGCAAAACCGAATTAGAGCGCTATGTTAGTTAATTTTTCCAAAATGCACGGCTTAGGCAACGACTTTGTTGTGATTGATAACATTACACAAAATGTTTTTTTGTCGCGAGATCAAATCAAAAAATTGGCAGATCGCCATTTTGGCATTGGCTTTGACCAATTGCTGATGGTTGAAGCGCCGTACTCTCCCGATCTCGACTTTCATTATCGAATATTTAATGCCGACGGTACCGAAGTAGAACAATGTGGTAACGGCGCACGCTGCTTTGCACGCTTTGTACGCATGAAAGGCCTTACTAACAAGCATAAAATTACTGTGTCGACCAAGTCGGGCAACTTAACGCTCTACATTGAAAAAGACGGTCAAGTAACCGTTAACATGGGTCATCCTAATTTTGAGCCAAGTAAAATTCCGTTAAAAGCCAGCAAACGCGAGCTTACTTATATTATTAGAACCGAAGAACACACTGTATTTAGTGGCGCGGTATCTATGGGTAACCCGCATTGTGTGCTAGAGGTTGACGACGTAACCACCGCACAAGTTGATATATTGGGTCCATTACTTGAAAACCATGAACGTTTTCCACAAAAAGCGAACATTGGCTTTATGCAGGTTGTATCGCAAGAACATATTAAATTAAGAGTGTGGGAGCGCGGCGTTAACGAAACCCTAGCTTGTGGCACAGGTGCGTGTGCAGCAATGGTTATTGGTCATATGCAAAATAAGTTATCAACAACCGTTCAAGTAGATTTACCAGGCGGTAGCTTACAAGTACGTTGGAGTGGTGAAGGTCATCCTGTACGTATGACAGGCCCCGCAGAGCATGTGTTCGACGGACAAGTAGCGCTATGAGCGAGCTAAGTAAAGAACAGGTTATTGCTTACTTACAGCAACATCCTGATTTTCTAGTTCATCATCCTGAGCTGCTTGCACAACTTGAGCTACAACAGCAAGCTCAAGGTGCAACGTCACTAGTACATATTCAGCAACGTCAATTACGCGAGCACAACACGCTTTTAAAAAGCCAAATAGACGCCATGAGCAAGCATGCAACGCAAAACGAGCTTGTATATCGTTTGTTTAGCCAGTGCCATCGCCAGCTTTGGAATCATGACGATTTTGACACTCTTGCAAATAATCTACGTAATATAATCTGCTCAAGTGAAGATGTTAACGACTGCAAACTAGTAAAATATAACCCCGAGTACGGCGAGCTTATTGCGCATCGCCTGACCCATTCAGGACATTATTTAGGACGTATTAATCAGCAAGAGCGCGAACAATTATTTAGTGAAGATACACAATCTGCCGCAATTTATTTAATTGGCGACACTAAGCACCCTATCGCTATTTTGGCGTTTGGTAGCAGTAACGTAAACCATTTTGAGCCCGCTCAAGATAATCTTTTTGTACTCGACTTTATAAACGCATTACATCTGCGGTTGCAAAAACTAGCATGAGTGACGATGCGCCTAATACCACTGAGTTAAGCGACAACTGGCGCACACCCATAACGCTATTTAGCGATTATTTAAAGTTTGAAAAACAATATTCAGCGCACACAGTTAACCAATACGTAAGCCAACTTGGCTTTGCTGCCCTTTATTTTAGCAAATTGTGTGACGACTGGTTTGGCGTGCAAGGCGAGCATATTCGCCGCTACAGCATGGCGCTGCGCTCAAAACAATTAAGTGGCCGTACAATTAGCTTAAAGCTCAGTTGTATTCGCAGCTTGTATAAGTTTTTAAAAGCAAAAAATATTGCCGAGCAATCGCACTACCATAATCCGGCAATAGGTATAAAAGGCCCTAAGTTTGCGAAGCCTCTACCTAAAAATCTCGATGTAGATCAAATGGCACGCTTACTCGAAATACCCGACGACGAACCTCTCGCAATTAGAGATAAAGCGATGATGGAGTTGATGTATTCATCAGGGCTGCGTATAAGCGAGTTAGTTGGCGCTAACATGCAAGATATTAGCGCTGCCAATGGCGAAATTTTAGTGCGTGGTAAAGGCAATAAAGAGCGGTTAATTCCGGTGGGTAAAAAAGCGTTAGACGCACTAAAAAAATGGCTCACAATACGCCCTCAGTTTGCAAAGCCCGATGAAATAGCCGTATTTTTAAGTAGCCAAAAAAACCGTATTTCGATTCGCCAAGTGCGTCTGCGTATGCAAGAGTGGGGAATGAAACAAGGTATTAGCTCGCAAGTTCACCCGCATAAGCTACGCCACTCGTTTGCGTCACATATTTTAGAATCATCTGGTGATTTACGCGCCGTGCAAGAGTTACTAGGGCACAGTAGTTTGTCGGCTACACAAGTGTATACGCATTTAGATTTTCAACATTTAGCCAAGGTGTACGACAATACTCATCCTCGCGCAAAAAAACGAACTGATTAGGAAGTAATATGATCCGATTTAATCGTGCTATTAAGCCATTTTCTGTCATGAGCTTTGATTTAGACGACACGCTATACAGCAACCATCCTATTATAAAAGCAGCCGTTAAAGCCCAGCAAAATTATTTAAACGCAGTACCACGCTACCAAGAACAAGGTCCAAAGTACTGGCAACTATGCCGTAACGAAGCCGTATTACAATCACCAGAACTTGCCGATAACGTCACTAAATGGCGCCAACATACACTGCGTTTAGCGCTTTCCAAGTTAAATTTAAACGTCGATGATGTAGAGCTTCATGCAAATGCAGCGTATAACGCCTTTGCCGATGCACGTAGCAACATAGTGGTTAGCGATGACATACTTAACCTGCTGGATAACTTGGCAAAACATTTCACTCTTATTGCAATTACTAACGGTAACGTAGAAATTGAACGCTTTAATTTACACAATAAATTTGAGCTAGTACTGCAAGCGGGTATGCACGGTAAAGCAAAACCGCATACCACTTTATTTGATAAAGCAGCCGCACATTTAAACGTTGCTAAAAGCGATATTTTACATATCGGTGATAGCCTAGATACCGACGTGCAAGGCGCAAATAATGCCGGTTGCCAATCGGTATGGTTAAACGACCAAGGTGCTAATTATAGCTATAAAGGGCTGGCTGATATTGAAATAGCCAATATTCATGCATTAACGCACTTTATTAAATAATACCAATTGCATTAAATAAGAGGTAATAATGAGCCACTATGCCAAGCTAATCACCTTACTATTAATTGGCTCACTTAGCCTTAACGCTTATTTATTATGGCCGCAGCCCGCGTTAACTAAAGTACAAAAAACGCAAAGTACCCAGCAAAGTGTATTACCTAAACAACAAAATACGTTACTAAATACGGCAAAGCAGCAATTTAAAAAACACCAATTTGAAGCCGCACTTAATAGCTATCAACAGTTAAAAAACAGCAATCCAGAAAGTGCAAAAAAACTTTATTCATCGTGGCTAGTACAGCTTAAAACATGGCTAAGTAGCAATTTATTACTCAGCGAGTCATTTCTCAATGCGCTATTAAATAACAGCCCTTATAACGTAGAATTACTTAACTTTCAGGTTGAGTATTTAATAAGTAGCGAGCAAACACAAAACGCCATTATTGCTTTATTTGAGTTGTTTCCGTTGCTATCTGCTGATCAGCAAAGCAATGCAAATACACGCTTAAATACGCTCACTCAAAACGAATTACACACATTAACTGAGCAACAAAATTGGCAAGCTATTATTGAGCAAACACAAATTTGGCTTGATTATAAAAGCGATAACGCACAGTTTTTATACCCGCTTGCGTACGCCTACTATCAGCAAGGCGATTTAATTAGCGCACAAGCAACGCTTGATCGGATGCCAAACCAGCACAATCTAAAAAGCCAAGTGCAAACACTGCAAGCGATGATCAATAAAGCACAATCGCAAGACGACTTCGTTGCTTTAACGCCTTACGGCGCACATTACTTAATAAACACCGAAATAAATAATAATCTATCGACCGAACTAATGATTGATACTGGCGCAAGCGTGACCTCGCTACCTACAAGTATAATTGAGCAAATTTCGCCACAACCTTTATATTTAGGCGATGTAACGGTAAATACAGCTAACGGTCAAATTATTGTAAAGCGTTATCAAATTGAATCATTTAAAGTGGGCTCGCAAATTATTTATGGTTTTGAAGTGTTGAGTATTGAAAACACCCGCGGCCAAGGTTTGCTAGGAATGAACTTTCTATCGCGATTTAAATTCAATATAAATCAGCAAACAGATGAGCTAGAGTTGAGCGCTAAATAATTAAAAAACCAAAGGTAACACATGACACTAAATGACTATTTAAAAACCCTCGCAGAAAACCCAAAAAGCATTCAATTTACCGATACAATGGCGGTGATTGAAGCAAATTACGAATTTACTGCATGTGGCTTTAATAACCATGGATTACTTAGCGCTGCGAGTGAGAACAACGGCTCGTGTAAAATTTTTGCGTTTGCTAAATTAAACGACTTAAGTAAACAAAATACGTTGGATTGTTTTGGTAAGTTTTACCGAGAAGACGTGCTGCAAAACCCAAAAGGGGATGATCACATGAACATTCGCACGTTTATGTTAGCACCAGAGGCAACACCTTTTTTAGGTGTTACCTTTGAAGGCGAGCCACTAAAAGAAAAATAGCCAGCAAAATTAAAGTGGCTTTTCCATAAAATAACGCGTACCTGAGCGTGGGTAATTATTAAGTTGATACTTAACACTATAACCGCGCTTTTCATAAAAGGGTTTTGCTTGAAAATCAAGTGTATCAAGCTGAGCAGTTGTTGCACCTAATTCAATAGCAGCTTGCTCAAGTGCCGTTAGCAACTTACCTGCAAGCCCCTTACCTTGCGCACTATCGCTACACCAAAGCCAACTAACCATCAGCCAATTTCCAAACACACACCCACTAATACCGGCAACAAGCTCATCTTGCTCATCAGTAAATTTATAGCCTAATGGCACTCTTTGCGCATCAAAATGCTGGGCGTTAAATTCAACTATTTTACCACGTAGTATAGAGCTTAATACGTCGGAGTGATCTGCTTGTAATTGGTACATATTGCGCTTCTTAAAAAGTGAATGTTAGCAAACTCATACCATCAATACAGATTATTTTTACCATAAGGTACTTCAAGCATATTGCTGCCGGTTTTTTCTGGCTGACCGCACATTTCGTCATAAGCACTAGTTTGCCTTAATATCATCTGTGCATATGCTATTTTGTCAAAACGCTTTTGAACATGCAGTGGGCTTAGCGCTCTTAAAAACTCACTGCTGTCTTCTGTTACATAATATTCAACGTTATTAATCATTACCGATACTTGATAAAGCGCCATATCTAACGAGTGAACAATGACTTTTTGTAGCGGCTCATGCTTCTTTAACTGTGAAAATTTAATACCCATAATTTTTGCCTTAATTAAATTTAACAGTATCGATACGCAGCTTTGCTATAATCGCGATCAAATTTTTATTAGCCGCTGGCATCACACGTTATGAGCACAAAAATCCGACTCGCTAAATATATTGCCCATGCAGGTATTTGTTCTCGTAAACAAGCATCGCGTTTAATTGATGAAGGTGTTGTAACTGTAAATAATCGCCTAGCGAATCATATTGATCACGTTGATGAGCAAGACACTGTAATAGTTAACGGGCAAGAAATTGAAGGCGTAGCAGATTTAGTTTATTTTGCGTATCACAAGCCGGTAGGCATTGACTGCAAATTAAATATTGATGACCCTGCCAGCCTTATTCACTACTTGCCTACACTTACCCGTGTTTACCCTATTGGTCGATTAGATAAAGACTCTCGTGGTTTGCTTATTTTGACCAACGATGGGGATTTTTGTAACCAACTAATACATCCTGATTTCCACCAGCCTAAACATTATTTAGTCACCGTAAATAAGCCTTTAGACGATGCTTTTTGTGACAAAATGGCAGCAGGCGTACCCGTTGATAAACACATAACCCTACCTTGTGAGGTAAGTAAAATAGCCAGTAACCAGTTTAGTATTGTTTTAAAGCAGGGGTTAAACAGGCAAATACGTAAAATGGCGCATTACTGCGGATACAAAGTTATTGATTTATATAGAGCGCAATTTAGTGACCTTGCACTAGAAAGTTTAAACCTCCCTGAAGGGCAATATATTCGCATTAATAAAGCTGATATTTTAAAAGCCCACAGCTAACCTCCTGCCTATTAGGTTAAATAACATGCTAAAAAGTTAAAAAATAAACTTGCATTTATAGATTACAGGTGTAGTCTTTAATTAAATATTACATTTGTAGGCAATAGCATGATTGAGTTATCAAAAGCAGAGTTTGACGTGCTCGACGCACTTTGGATTAACTACCCCGCCACCGCGAGCCAAATAATTGAACGCTTAAGCGACGATAAGCAATGGCACGAAAAAACAATTAAAACCCTACTAGGTCGACTAGTAAAAAAAGGCGCACTTACATTTGAAAAAGAAGGTCGCCAATATATTTATATGCCGTGTATTGAGCGCGCCGACTACACCTTAAAAGAAAGCCAAAACTTTATTGAGCGCTTTTTTAGTGGACGTATTGCGCCACTTGTAAGCGGTTTTGCTAAATCGGAGCAGCTTTCTCAGCAAGATATAAACGAGCTTAAAAAAGTTATAGATGACTGGGAAAAAAACCAAAAGTAAGGGATTAACATGGTTATTCAAACTGGTTTTAATTGGTTGATTGAGCAGCAATTACTATTAAGCATTTTGTTTTGTGGATTTATTTTACTCGAGCGATTTGGTTTAAAAGCCCTTGGCTCGCGATTTGTATATAAATTAGCATGGCTATTACCTGCGGCATTGGTTATCGCTAATTTACCAAACGCGATTAAACCACTGCAAAACAGTAATATTAGTCACTACTTAATCACCCCTAACCAGCCCTTTGCACATGGAATGGGTATTAGCTGGGCGCTCATGTATGTACTTATTACTGCAGGGTTATTAATAGCTAGTTTTATTACGCATACCCGTTTTGTTAAAAGTCTGCAGTTAACTGAGTTAACACAATTTGAAGGTACTCTTACCACTGGTGTTAAAACCTACACCAGTCAACATGTAGCCACACCAATGGTGGTCGGGATTTTAAACAGCAAACTGGTGTTACCGAGTAACTATAATACTCAGTTTGATAAAGCCACATTAGCGCTTATTTTAGAGCACGAAAACGTACATATTAAACGCAAAGACAACTTAACAAACGCACTTATATTACTGCCTACTATTTTACTTTGGTTTAACCCACTAGCTTGGTTTTGTTACGCAAGTATGCGCCGACTACAAGAGCTGACTTGTGATGAACGGGTACTTAGCAATAAAACCACACAACAACATATTTTATATAGCAAAGCCTTAATAAACTGTGCGGCAAATGCGCCTACAGGACTTATGGCTTATTCACACTACGGAGATAAAAAAACCATGTTACAACGACTAACTAATATAAAACACAGCGGGGAGCGTTCAAAGTTTGCTAAAGGTGGCTTATTACTTGTAGCCGCAAGCATGCTAAGCGGCTTAGCAATTGCAAAGCAACCAGAAGTAAATAAAACGCAAGAGGAACATATTTCACCAACAATACGCATTGAACCTGCTTACCCAATACAAGCAGCTCAACAAGGGATCAGCGGCTCTGTTGTATTAAAATACGATATTGCAGCAAACGGTAAAACAAAAAACATTAGTGTTATTCAATCTAAACCTAAAGATGTTTTTGATAAATCAGCGAAAGAGGCACTAGCAAAATGGAAATATAAAGCATCTGATTCAGGTTTTGAAGATGTACTTGTACAACTAGATTTTGCGATTAATAGTGAAGTGGCACCTACCGATTTAATTGAGCGAATTAAAGTATCGCATTAACGCCACCGGGTTGTTCAAGACTACAAAGCAAGCGCCCTTTTAGGCTGCTTGCTTTGTGGTTTTACGCTATAAAGTTATAAACTCACCACAATCATGGCAATGGCCGTACCCAAACCAATAAACCACACTAATGAGCGAATTATATCTAGGTTCATATAGTAAAATACGCAATACAAAATACGCGACACAATATGCGTAACCGCTAACATTTCGGTCACTACACCTACAGAGTTAGTGCCGAGTACAACTGCAATAGCGACAGCAAAAACAGCAAGCGATTCAAAACAATTTTGATGAGCAGCGAGCGCCCGTGCACCAAAGCCGGTTAATTTTATTTGTTGCGCCCTTGGGTGTTTATTGTCGTATCGACCTAATTTTGCCATTGCTATAGCAACCGGCACTTTTGCAAAGTAAGGCATTAATACCGCAAGTAATGCACATACAACTAATGTTGTCATAATTTATCCTTTTAATGTTTCGGATAATTTAGCATAAGCGCAATAAAAAAGCCGCCAGATACGTTTATGACAAACTCTGGCGGCTAACAATAACATCAGACCTACTATAGCTAAATTTATCCTCAAATCCGTGCGACATAATGTCGCAGATGATGAATATTCAACATCACGGTTAATGCATCGCTTTACTTCACAAAGCTTGTTAACTTTACTGCCTTACATTTTAACGATGACAATCATGACCTGGATATTTTTCACTTTTTTAGCCGCTTTCATGCAAGCATGGCGTAATGCCCTGCAAAGTAAATTAAGTAACGATGTGAGTGTTGCTGGCGTAACCCTCTCCCGCTTTATTATTGCAGGCCCTATTGCTGCCGTGTATTTATATGGTTTGTATCAATATCAAGATACCGCCATGCCTACGTTTAATAATGCCTTTTGGGGATTTATTATTGGCGCAAGCGTTATGCAAATACTTGCCACCGGCTTAATGGTTAAGTTGTTTAAAATGAATAATTACGCTGTAGGTGCTGGTCTTGCCAAAAGCGAGGCGTTAGTGGCTGCTATTTTAGGTGTGTTATTTTTTGGCTCGGCACTTTCTTTGCTCGGTTGGCTTGGTGTATTTTTTGGCGCTATTGCCGTATTGCTGCTCAGTGGCATAACAAGCGTTAAACACTTTAATGCTAAAACAGCATTACTAGGCCTTGCTTGTGGTACTTGCTTTGCACTTACCTCACTGTGGGTACGAGAAGCGAGTTTAAATTCAGGGTTACTATTCCCACATTCTGCCGCTTGGGTTTTACTGTTTGTAATCAGCCTACAAACGCTAATACTACTTGGCTATTTATTATTAAAAGAGCCGCAAACACTCAGTAAACTGTGGCAATACAAAGGCACTACAGCCGCAATTAGTGTTTTTAGTTGTGTCGGTTCTATTGGTTGGTTTAGTGCAATGAGCTTACAACATGTTGCTTACGTTAAAACACTTGGACAGGTTGAAGTATTTTTTACCATGCTAATTGCCGTACTTTGGTTAAAACAGCCACTTAAAAAACAAGATACTGCAGGCTTAATACTCATTGCTATTGCCGCTATTTTGGTAATGTTACCGTATTAATGGCAGCATAAAAAAGCGCAGGCTTTTACACCTGCGCTGTTATAATTTTTTATAGTTTTAATAACTGATTCTAAGAGCTGATTTTTAGCGTTATCACACCACTAATAATCATTAATACTCCCGCAATACGACCAAACGTAGCGGCATCGTTATAAAACAATATACCCACTAAGAACGTACCTGCAGCGCCAATACCTGTCCATACGGCGTATGAGGTGCCCATTGATATTTGCTTTTGGGCAAGCCACAACATAAAACCACTAGCAACTAAAAATGCCACCGCTATTGCTATGCCTTGCCAACGAGTATCTGGGTTTTGCGACACCTTTAAACCTATCGGCCAGCCAATTTCAAGTAAACCGGCAATAACCAAATAAATCCACGCCATTAAACATCTCTCTTTTTCAATATAACTTCATATAAATCTTCGCGGCGGTCTTTTAAGTTACGCACTGTGCCTTCGCTGTGAAGAATTTTTAACTTATCCATATCAAGGTCACTAAATAACAGCATTTCTGTATTAGGTGTGGCTTCGTTAAGTGTTGCATCGTGCGGGAACGAAAAATCAGAAGGCGTTAATACAGCCGATTGTGAGTACTGCACATCAAGGCTTTCTACTTGTGGTAAGTTACCCACCGAGCCTGCAATAACCACATAACATTCGTTCTCGATTGCGCGAGCTTGTGCACAGTGGCGAACACGTAAGTAGCTATTTTTAGTGTCTGTCCAAAATGGGACGAACAAAATATCTAACCCTTGTTTTGCTAATATGCGCGATAATTCAGGGAACTCAACGTCATAACAAATTTGAATACCTACGCGCCCGGCATCAGTTTCAAATACAGCAATTTTATCGCCGCCCTGAATAACCCAATCGTTTTGCTCATGCGGGGTAATATGTATTTTACGTTGCTCGTCTATTTTACCGCTACGGTGACATAAATAACTCACGTTATAAATTTTATCATCTTCGGCAAGTGGCATAGAGCCGGTAATAATATTGGCGTTGTATTCTATTGCCATGCGCGACATTGCATTTTTAAACGTCTCTGTATATTCCGCTAAATAACGAATCGCTTCAGTTTGGTTGCTTTGATTTCCTAAGCCCATTAATGGCGCGTTAAAAAATTCAGGGAATAGTATAAAGTCACTTTTGTAGTCAGATACGGTATCTACAAAGTATTCAACCTGCTTTAGCATTTCTTCAACCGATTCAACACAACGCATTTGCCATTGCACAGCACCTACACGCACGATTGATTTAGTTGACTCAAGCACCGTGTCGGTTGGTTCATACATAATGTTATTCCACTCAAGTAAAGTGGCGTAACCAACTGACTCTTGATCCTCCGGTAAGTACTTTTTAAGTAAACGCTTTACCTGAAAATCGTTAGATAACTGAAAACTTAAAATAGGATCGTACAACTCTCTCTGATCTACTTTTGCAATATATTCCATTGGCGTCATTTCACTACTGTGATTAAAATAACGTGGAATGCGCCCACCTGCTAAAATAGCGCGAAGGTTATATTGGCGGCACAGTTCTTTACGGGCATCATAAAGGCGACGACCTAAACGCATACCTCTGTGAGTTTCGCTAATGGCAACGTCTAAGCCGTATAGCGCATCGCCGTCGGTATCGCTAAATACACGGTCGTGGCCATCGGCAATATCTTCGTATGTATGCGGGTTTGAAAAGCGTGTGTAATCAACTTGCACGCTCAGCGCTAAGCCCACCAGCACGCCGTCATCTACAATACCTATTTGTCCTTCAGGAAATTGGTCTATTAATCTAAAAATGGTATGACTTGGCCACGCACCACCTAAGTCGGGATACGCTTGATCCATCAAGGTTTTAATTTGCGGATATTGCTCTCTGGTTAAGTTACAAATTTCAAGATGGGTTTTTTCTGCCGACATACACAACTCCTTTAGGCATAAGAAAATAAAAGCCGAATGCACTTTAAAATACATTCAGCTTTGTATCATGTTTTTTACTTTAGATGTACTACTTTAAGCTGCGGTAAAAGAGTGTGGTTACTTTCTCTTTTGGTAACCAGCCTGCGTATTCAAGACCAAGTTCTGCCAATGGATCGGCTTTAAGTACTTGCTCTAAGCTTGCATTATTTTGCATTGCTTTTAGCATCACATCTTTCGCGCTTTGAACTAACTTACCATACGCTATTAGTCCTGAACGGTCACTTACCTTACCGTGCCCTGGTATTACTTTAGTGTTGTCGTCAATTTGTTTAACTACATCGTCTACTGCCGCTAAAATACCATTAACGCTACCGCCGCTATCTACATCAACAAACGGTAAGCTACCAAAATTAAAGTAAATGTCGCCCATGTGTACTATGTTGTCATTACTAAAAAAGATAACTGAATCGCCATCGGTATGTGCATGCTCATAATGCACCACATGGGCGTGTTCGTTATTAAAATGCAGTTTTAAATCGTGACCAAAACTAATGCGCGATAAAAAGTCTGACCCTTCTCCATGCTGCTCTTCTAAACGTTTATGTACATTGTCGTGTGCTATAACGTGCGCACCCGCTTTAGCAAAATTTTCGTTGCCGCCGGTGTGATCGCCATGATGATGCGTATTAATAACAAACTCTGCGCTGCCTGGTTTTAAATCGCTAATCGTTTTTTTAATATCATCTGATAACTTGGCAAACTGATCATCAATAATATAAATGCCATCATCGCCTACACTTGCTGCAATATTACCGCCTTGCCCAAATAGTACGTATACATGGTCACTTAATTTTTGTGCTGTTACTGGGCCTTCATCGGCTTGCGCTGTAGTGCTTAGTAATAAACCTGTTATTAATGCGGGTAGTATTTTTTTCATTTTAGTTCTCTGTTGTTTTATTAGTGATTATATAGAACGTGTTTAGGTATACTTTAGTTCATCGCGTAGGCTCTATTACTATTTGATGTATTAATTCTTGAGGTAATAAAGGCGTATGTTTGCCCTCTACATAGTCACTAAAACCCGCTCTATAAAATTCAGATAACGGATGCCCCGATTGCCCTCCCGGAATAGCTAAAATTGCACGTTTTAAATGACCTGGTTGAGCAATAAAGCGCTGCGATGCGCCAAAACTACGCCCTTGTACAGCGGGCATGTAACTATCGCCAAAACCTTGTGCTGTAGGCATATTTAAAAACTTAGCAAGTAAGGGGATTTGCTTTGCAAACGGATGCTCTATTACTAGCTCGTTTACCTTGCCCCACTGCCAACTTTGTACGTTATTACCAAATTGCTCGGTAAGCTTAGTAACAGTTTGGCTAAATGCACCGAGTAATTGCGCATCCCAACTTTTAAATTGTGGGTTTAACCATGTGTCGGGTTTGTTGTTAATAAGCTGCCAAACTGCGGGCTCTAAATCTCGTTTTACGTATTTAAGTGTGCCTTGCTGTTTATTTAATTGGCTTTCAATATTACTAAATAAAATATTAATGACTTCATCGCGGTAGCGCTTAACTAAGGTATACCCTATGGAGGTTGAACATGCACATTGCTGCCAATTTTCGAGCGCGGTTATATATTGCTGATTTTTGGTTTGATCGGTTTTTAACTGCTTTAATAGCAAAGCATGCCAAGGCATTAAAAAGCGAGCTTGGTTATCAAGCTGTAGTGCGTAAAAGTCGCTCTCTGCAAATGTTTGTTTTTCAAATAATCTATCGCGTATTTGGCTTGAGCGCGCGCCCAGTGCATAGCCACCATTACCAAAACGGGTATTATCTTCAGCCGACACCACGCGAGAATTACCAGTCCATAATCGCCCGCTTTGTGGGTTTTTAACAAACGGGCGTTGTAACTCGCTTTGCTGCCAAAGCGCTGAGTAGTCATCGGCATTTACACCAAGTTCGCTAGGCGTTTTACGCGCTGGTATACCGCCCATATGCTTCCACGCTGCGCTGCCTTGGCTGTCGACCACCATTAGATTTTGCACCGGTATTCCCACATCGCTTGCGACAGCAAGTGCATCATCTACTGTTTTGGCTTGCTCTAATTTTAATAACTGCATATTAACGGCATAAGGCTGGTGTGCCGCCCAGCTAAGTGCATAAGGTTTTTCGTTAATGTATTTTACAGGTCCGTATTCGCTGAGTATTAATGAGTAGTTTTCGACCTCCCCATCGGGTAATGCAATAGGTTCATCAACTTGCCATGTTTTACTGTTATCGTTTAATGCAATCCAATCGGCGGTATCTAAATAACCGTTAGTAAACCCCCATGCAATATTATTGTTAGTACCCACCACAATTGCGGGCGCTCCGGGCAGCGATACACCGGTTACCTGAGCAGGCTCTCCATTTTTTATATAATTTAACTGCGCTCTGTACCAAATTACAGGCACTGCCATCGATAAGTGCATATCATCCGACACCATACCCGCACCTGTTTTAGTAAGCGCCCCCGTAACTGCCCAGTTATTACTGCCGCGCTCTTGGTTAGCGTCAATGCTTTTAACTGTCTGTTTTATTTGAGTTGGAAAAGTAGGTATGCCGTCACTATATGGCGCTAATTTAGTGCCATCAAGTGCGGCTTGGTATTTGCTCGGTTGCGTTAAAAAATCAACCATTTGCTTACCATACGCTTGCTCAATTTGAATAAGTGCTTGGTCACGCTTAAATGTGGCACTTTGCAAATCAAGGTACATGCTAAATATAACTAATAGGCTGTCTTCACTTTGCCATGGATTTTGTGCTGCACCCGTTAGTAAATATTCAAAGCTTGAATACCCTACTTGCGCTAAGCCTTCGTTTACACCTTGAGCGTAACTTTTAAGTAATTGCTTATCTGCATCAGGCAGCGTTCGTAAAATAATTTGGCTGCGTTTGCGTAATTGATGAAAACGCATTTTTTTGTCGAGCCCCAGCGCTGCTTTACCAAATAATTCACTTAGCTCGCCTGCGGCATTACGCCTTAATAAATCCATTTGAAAAAATCGGTCTTGCCCATGCGCATAACCTAAACCATAGGCGGCGTCGTTTCGGCTATTTGCGTTTATTACTGCTTGCCCTAGTGCATCGCGCGAAATTTTTACAGGCTCTACTACTGCGTTACTACGTCCGTTTCCATCAAGGGCGGGTAAACTTAAAGTAAGTACACCATAAACAACGGCGGTACTTGCCAGTCCTAAAATCACAATTAATAACAACAAGCGTTTGATTACTTTAAACATCAACCTTTCCTTTGCACGTTTTTGACCAAGCGTTAAGGGCATATAATAACCATAGTTTTATTAAATAATAATGTTCTTGCTCGCAAAGGGTGAAATAAACATCAAAATCCACGATAATGTCGGCTCCACACATCGTGCAGAACTAGTTGAGTAAAATATGACTGAAAAAACATTTATCAAAGGTAAAGACCGCGACCTAGAATCGTCAATCTCTACCATGCAAAACAAGCTTAAAGCCCTAAACATTAATGTTGAAGAAGCGCTTTGGCTTAACCCTGTAGCTAACTGTTATTCGGTTCATATAAAAGACAGTGATTGCGGTGTTATGTTTACCAATGGTAAAGGCGCAACCGACAAAGCCTCTATTGCCTCAGCGCTAGGTGAATACTTTGAGCGTTTAAGCTGTAACTACTTTTTTGCAGACTTTTATTTAGGTGAAGAATTTGCCAATGGCGAGTTTACTCATTACCCAACCGAAAAATGGTTTAAAGTTGAAGGCGATGAAGTACCACAAGGTATTATGGATGAAAGCTTATGGGATTACTTTGACCCAGAGCGCGAACTTACCGCATCACACCTTTTTGATTTTAACTCAGGCAATATTGACCGTGGCATTTGTACCCTGCCGTACACGCGTCAACGCGATAACCAAGACGTATACATTCCAGTAAATGTAATTGGTAATATTTTTGTATCTAACGGTATGAGCGCAGGTAACACAAAATTTGAAGCTCGCGTACAAGGTTTATCAGAAGTATTTGAACGCGCTATTAAAAACCGCATCATCGCCGAAGGTATTTGTTTACCAATCGTGCCTGAAGATGTTGTTAAGCAATACCCTAAAATTCACGAAGCGTGTGAAGAACTTCGCAGCCATGGCTTTCATTTACGTATTGCCGATGCATCACTTGGTGGCAAATACCCTGTAATGAGCGTAACGCTTATTAACCCAACAGATGGTTCAGTATTTGCCTCTTTTGGTGCTCACCCATCATTTGAAGTTGCACTTGAACGTACCGTGACTGAGTTACTACAAGGCCGTCGTCTTGATCAGCTAGATGTATTCCAACCTGCAACATTTGATAACGATGAAGTAGCAACACCAGAGAACATTGAACTGCACTTTATTGATTCAAGTGGTTTGATTTCACATGATTTTTTCCGTGCAAAACCTGACTTTGAATTTGTACACTGGGACTTTAGCGGCACAACAGAGCAAGAATATAATTTCTGTACTGACCTAATTCACAGCATGGATCATGATATCTACATCATGGATTACACGCACCTAAACGTATATGCATGTCGTATTTTAGTACCGGGCATGTCAGACATTTACCCTGTTGATGAACTAATTTGGCGTAATAACAATGAAGGCGCTAAATTCCGCGAAACATTCCTATCGCTTGATCAATACGATGCCGAGCAATGGATGGAGATTTACGACAGCTTAGAAGAAGCCGGTCACAGCGATATTATTCGCGCCGCAGAATTTATTGGTTTAGCAACTGATGCCGACACGCCATGGCACACACTACGTATAGGTGAGCTTAAAGCGCACCTTTGCTTAGCTGCAGGCAGTGAAGAGGCAATCGATTGGGTAGATTGGATACTTCATACAGGCCAAGTAAATGAAGATGCAATGCGTCATTTTCGCTGCTTAAAAGCTATTTTAGAAATAAAATACGATGACGAGCGCCAATACGCTGATTACCAGGATGCGTTAGGCTTAATGTTTGGCGCTAATAACGTAACACTCGCTATTGAAATTGCCGAAGGTGAAAAACAATTTAACGGTTTAACTTTCCCTGGTTTATCGCTTGAAGGCTTTAAAAAGCATGCGGCACTACTTGATGGTTACCGCAAGCTACATGTAGCAAAGCAAAATCATTGGGCGCGTGAAGTTAGCGATAGCTAAACTACTAATTATAAAAATAAAACGGCGCATTTGTTAATGCGCCGTTTTCATTTATGTCATAAATTAGCTATAGTTAATTTGCCTAAATTAACGCCACGATGTAGCTAATGCCACCGTCTACTAATAACAAAACAAATGTTCATAACTTTAAGCTGACCTTTTGGTTATCGCTTACGCTAACTGTACTAGTTGGTGTTGTTCTTGATCGTATTAACTATAATCGTGTAAAAGATGCACATAGGTTACAGATACTCTCTGAAGTAAGTACCTATCGTGCTCAATTAGAATCTATTTTAGTTTCTAATATCCAACTAGTTCGAGGCTTAGGGGTTGCCGTCGCAGCACAGCCTAATTTACAGCAAAAACAATTTGAACAAATTGCTCAACCGCTATTTAAAACCTCAAATGAGCTTCGTAATATTGGTGGCGCTCCCGATATGGTAATTCGCATGACTTACCCCTTAAAAGGTAATGAAAAAGCACTCGGTTTAAACTTCTTAGAAGAAAAAAACCAACGCGCTGATGCAATTAGAGCCCGCGATACAAATACCATAGTTATGGCTGGTCCATTAAAATTAATTCAAGGTGACATTGCACTTATTGCCCGAGTTCCTGTTTACGTACCTCCAGAGAATCGCTTTTGGGGATTACTCTCAGTTGTTCTTAATATTGATAAAGTCTACAAAAATTCGGGTATTTATGAGCTCGAAAAAGAGTATAACGTCGCTTTACAAGGCAGACATGGGCTAGGCAAAAAAGGGGAGTTTTTTTATGGTGATCAAAATATAACAGATCAAGACCCCCTTGAGTTTACATTAAGCTTTCAAGGTGGGAATTGGCAACTTTATGTTGCACCTAAAATAGGTTGGAGCCCTCCAAACTCAGCTGTATGGCCACTTCGGTTATCGATTATTATTATTTGCGGGTTATTAATTTGGGCCTTTTTATTCTTTTTAAAAATGCTTAATCGTCAGCAACAAAATGAAAAAATGCTTGAAGCAATGAGTGATCTAGCCCAAATAGGCGCATGGTCATTTAACTTAGAAACTAAACAAGTGTATTGGTCTGATATGACCAAAAAACTATTTAAACACCCATTAAATAACCAACCAGAATGGCCTAAAGATTTAAACTACTTTAAAAAAGGCACTAGCCGAGAAACAATTAAACCTTTAATTGAACGAGCCATAAAATATGGTGAAAGCTACGAAGTTGAATTAGAAGTAATGGATGCAGAAGGTGAATCTGTTTGGGTACTCGTACATGGTGAAGCAGAACGAAAAAATGGACGATGCACACGTATTTTTGGCTCACTACAGAATATTGATACCCGTAAAAAAATTGAATTAGAAAACAATAAAACCGCATTACATAACGAAATTTTAGCTTCTCTCACCGTTAATAAATTAATATTAAATGGCCAACTTAGCCAATCGAAAGATATTATCACTATGGCAATATGCCAAGCATTCGATATTAAACGTGCCAGTATTTGGTTTTTTAATGAAGACAAGTCTCAACTAAGTCCCTTTGCTATACATAGCAAACATTCGCCCAGTGACAAAATTGACTCTATTTGGCTAAGAAAAAACAATCCCGGCTTTTTTAATGCAATAGATCATCAAGCAGTGTTTAATGCACCCGATGCACTAGAGCACCCAATACTTGCACCAATTAAAGAGCAGTATTTAATGCCACTCGAGATTAAATCAATGCTGTGCGTAATCATTCCAGCAGGAAGTGGTGCCATAGGGGTCGTTTCTGCAGAGCAGTGCCAATCTATGCGCTACTGGTCTAAAAATGAAGAAAGCTTTTTAATTGCCGTTGCTGCGCTAATAGGCAGCTTGCACTCCAGCCAGCAACGAATTGAAACCGAACAAAAGCTGGTTGCCGCCAAAGAAACTGCTGAACAAGCGGTTGAAGCTAAAAGTGAATTTTTAGCGAGTATGAGTCACGAAATTCGCACCCCCATGAATGGGGTTTTAGGTATGCTTAATATAATTAAGCAAACTCAATTAGATCTGCAGCAAAAGCATCATATCGAACTTGCTCAGTCATCAGCCCAATCTTTACTTAATATAATTAACGACATATTAGACTTTTCTAAAATTGAAGCCGGTAAACTCGATATTGAAAACGTGCAATTTAATCTGCCTCGGTTATTAGGAGAAGTGGTTGAATCGTTTGCTTTAAAAGTAGAGCAAAACAATACAAAACTTATTTTAGATGCCACTCAAATTACAGTTAGCGAAATAATTAGTGACCCTAACCGTTTACGCCAAATTTTGAATAACTTAATTGGCAACGCCGTTAAATTTACTATTGATGGCGAAGTCGTTATTACTGCCAAAGTGGATGAAACAACTGATGGCTCATTCCTACAATGTTCGATTATTGATACTGGCATTGGTATTGACCCTAAAAAACAAGCGTCGCTATTTGATTCGTTTACACAAGCAGATACCTCAACTACACGCCAGTTTGGAGGTACAGGGCTTGGCCTTGCCATAGTAAAACAACTGTGTGAGCTAATGAACGGTGAAGTAAGCGTAAACAGTATGCAAGGTGAAGGAAGTACATTTTCTTTCACAATACAAATACAGCCTCGCTTAAGCAAAGAACAAGATTTACCGAGTCATTTAATTAAAAACAAACATATTTTAATTATTGATGAGTGCTCGTTAAATGCAAATACAGCCAGCAAACAACTCACGGTATGGGGTGCAAAGGTCAATTGCTTACGTGACTATCTCGTGGTTGATGATTATTTAAATAATGTAACCACCCACCCTGAAGCTATTTTAGTTGATTACTACTTTTTTGAAAAAGCGCCGCAAACGCATATAACTGCGCTTAAAAACTTTATAAATATGCATAGTTGCAAGTTAGTTCTTATGGCGCCAATGAGTTATTCACCTGAGGAGTCTAAAGTAGGCATGGAAGTCGACTGTATGATTTTCAAACCACTCACACCTTCTGATTTGTTTGACTCACTCACGAACGATAAATACATTGAACAACAGCAGCAACAAGCACAGCTGCAAAACAAGCTAACTAAAGCACCGGTACTCGATTCATCAGAGCCACAACTACTACTCGTTGAAGACAATAAAATAAACCAAGTAGTTGCCTCGGCTCTATTAAAGCAAGCAGGTGTGATTTTTGATATTGCTGAAAATGGGCTTGAGGCAATTGTAAAACTCAATGCAAAACAAGGTAAGCCATATAAGCTAGTTTTAATGGATTGCCAAATGCCCGAAATGGATGGCTACCAAGCCACTAAAGCCATTAGAGAAGGCGATGCGGGTAAGGGTAATGAAAATATTACTATTATTGCACTTACAGCCAATGCCATGCAGGGCGATAAAGAAAAATGCCTAGCCGCAGGCATGAACGACTATTTAAGTAAGCCGCTCGATTTAGCTGCCCTAAAACCTAAACTCCAGCAATGGCTTGGTATCCAATAAAGGTGTAAGCTAATAAAATACGCTTACTAATTTGAGATTATTTATGCAGTTATCAGCAAATCAACAACGTATTCTTGGTTGCTTACTAGAAAAACAAAGCACAACGCCCGAGCATTATCCGCTATCGTTAAACGCTCTAGTAAACGCATGTAACCAAAAGTCTAATCGCGACCCTGTGTTAAATCTTACAGATAGTGACGTGCAAAA
>LAZR01000426.1_pt1 | contig 36015 bp, 34 predicted proteins | sample 329461 | NCBI WGS metagenome assembly LAZR01 (sample SAMN03002196, study PRJNA259156) | marine sediment metagenome | biome: sea floor; feature: Hydrothermal impacted sediments; material: marine sediment; isolation source: Loki non-amplified sample from Loki's castle hydrothermal vent sediment ...
TTCTTGGTGTGATTATTGGATTTATTTCAGGAGTGCTATTATCTTTTATTCAAGGAGGAATTTTAGCAGTTGGGAGTTCTGTAATCTGGTTAGTAGTAATGGGGATAATATTAATTTATAAATTAAATACTAAGGGGCACACATAATGCCAATATCATTTAGCGTATAATGAGCAAAGTAAATCTCGCCCATACGCGCATCAATGGCACTAAAAACACTCGTTTCCCCGGTTTGCTGATACGCTTGTTGCGCCATCATCTGCAGCGTAGATACTCCAACCAGCGGCAGTTTGCACGCATAAGCGAGGCCCTGCGCAATCGCGACACTAATGCGTACTCCGGTAAAACTCCCGGGACCTTGGCCAAAACCAATCACATCTAAATCTGTTAATTTGCAGTTTGCTTTTGCCAGTAGTGCATCCACTAACGGTAAAATCTTTTGGCTATGTTGCTGCGGGCACTCTTCAAAATGGTGAAAGAGTTGACCATTATAATTCAGCACTAATGACAATGCTTCTGTAGAGGCATCAAACGCCAATATGTTTATTTTGCTCGCAGTTAGTTGCTTATTCATGGAAATTATTTCTCTAATTAATATGTTCTAAAAATTCGCTGGCAGCAGCCAAGCTTCGGGTACGGCGCATCGGCGGTAAGCTTTTTAAGAATACTTGGCCATATTGGCGTGTCACTAGGCGGTTATCGCAAATTACCAACACGCCCTTGTCTTTATTATCACGAATTAAACGGCCAACGCCTTGTTTTAGTGCAATAACAGCTTGAGGAAGTTGTATGTATGCAAATGGGTCATGGCCTTGTAATTGCGCATCCTGCATTTTAGCTTGTAATAATGGATCATCCGGTGCCGCAAAGGGCAATTTGTCAATAATAACACAACTTAACGCACTACCTCGAACATCAACCCCTTCCCAAAATGAAGCCGTACCAAGTAATACGGCATTACCATGGCGGGTGAATTTTTCGAGTATAATGCGTTTAGACATTTGCCCTTGCATATAAATTGGATAGTCAATTTGTGTGCTTAAACCCTCAGCCACTAAGTGCATCATCCGGTAGCTAGTAAACAATACAAAGCAGCGCCCTTTTGCCGCTTTAATTAAATCGAGTGTAAGTTTAACTATTGCATGAGGCATATTTGCCGCGTGTGTTTCTGGCAAGTAGCGCGGTAAGCATAATAATGCTTGTTGATAATAATCAAACGGGCTATCAACCATCATGCTTTTGGCAGGTTTAAGTCCAAGACTTGCGTTAAAATGATCAAGTGCGTTATCGACAGACAAGGTTGCGGAGGTAAAAACAAACCCAGCGCCGGTATCTTTCATCATTTGTGCAAATTTAACTGACACATTAAGTGGCGTAACATGCACGGTTAGATAACGGCGAGTTGTTTCATACCAATAACTGTAGCCGGTTTGGCTAATATCAAACACCCGTTCTAATTGGCCTTTGAACGCAAGGGTGCGCTCAAATGGGTGCTCAATTTTATCACTTCTATCTAAGCAATGTTTTAGCACTTGATATAAAAAATCGAGATCACTAATAACCCGATGCAATGCAGCGCAAATTTCCTTACTTGCGAGCATTTGTCGCCAATCTCCGCGACTGCCATCAAGGCCAAACTGCAAGCGTAAGTCAGCAACACTGGTTTCTAACTTATTTAAGGTTTTGCCCAATTGCAGCATATCGGGTATGTCAGCACGGTAAATGGCTCGCAGATCATTAATTAAATCCACCAGCTTTTTAGTACTGACACTTTCACCAAAATAATCGCTGGCAATTTCGCTCAGCTGATGTGCTTCATCAAAAATATAGGCGTCAGCGGTTGGAATAAGCTCTGCGAATCCAGTGTCCTTCACTGCCATATCAGCAAAAAATAAATGGTGATTAACCACCACTACATCGGCATCCATAGCTTTTAGGCGCGCTTTACGAATATAGCAATCTTGAAAATCAGGGCATTCTTTACCCAAACAATTATCAGCGGTAGAGCTTACATAAGGTAAAACTTTGGCGTCTTCTTCAATACCAATACAATCAGCTAAATCACCCGTGTGCGTTTCGCTCGCAAATTTAGCCACCATCGCTAGTTGATGCATCACGTCAGAATCATCAGTCGGTACATGGGCGACGTGCTGATTTAAGCGATAAGTACACAAGTAATTACTGCGCCCTTTTAATAAGGCGGTTTTTACTGGCGCTGACAGTACCTTACGTAATGTCGGCAAATCACGGCTAAACAATTGATCTTGTAAGTTTTTTGTACCGGTTGAAATAAAGACTTTTTGTCCAGATAAAATTGCTGGTGCTAAATAGGCATAGGTTTTACCCGTTCCCGTTCCTGCTTCGGCAATTAAAATCGTACTATCTTCTAATGTCGTTTGGATTTTTTCCGCCATTTCTAACTGCTGCTGGCGCGGTGCATAACCTTTAATGTGTTGCGATAACAAACCACCTTCGCCAAACACTTGCTGCATTTGTTCAGACATTTATAAACCTAACCTAATATTTATTGCCCAAACTAAGAGACAACCGCTGATAAAAAATCCTAGTAAACACTGCATGGTTTGCCACTTATAATATTTGATCAATTTTTCTTCTGATACGGTTGATAATATAAAAACTTGGTCGCGATGATGGCTTTGTTTTAACACATTCAATTGCTCTTGTTTTTCCTGTTCGCCGTGTTGCCGTTTTACGTGTTGCTCGGCGGCTAATTGAACTCGCTGCCATTCTTCTATGCTTAATTCGCCATCACGATTCAAATCAAACTCATCAAGTAAGCGATTAGGATCGCGTTTCCAATGACGTAATAATTGGCTGATCTGCTCTCTTAATTTTTGCCGTTCAATATTTGCAATTGTTTTAAATAGGCCAATGGCATACAAAGGTTCATGTTCTGTAATCAATTCTTCGGTGTAACGTCTAGGTGCTACGCTAGTATTTTTATGCCATGTTCGTTTATTGCTGACAATCACATCAGCATCATCAGGATCGATAATACAACGTCCGGTATCATCTTCTAACAAAAAGAGTTCACCACTGGTTTCTTCTTTAACGACTCGCCAATAACTCACTGATTTACCATCAGCTTGCTGGCATTCAGACTTTTCTTCTATCTTATAACGATACCAAACACAGGATTTTCCTGATAATGGCGATACGATTACAGGCCCATCCATTATCCGAGTCTGACCATTGAGTTCAACATAACCTTGTACTGCAGATCTAATTTTCGCAGTCGGTGTATTTTCAATCAATCTTGCTTGATGTAATCCTCGCGTCATCCGATAAAATGCAACGACGCAAAGTATCATTATAATAGTCCAGCCGCCCCAAAAAACCACAGGATCGAACTGAATAATATTGCGCTCCGAAGAGGCAATAAGCTGTTTCAGCATTGTTTATTTAAACAAATGACCGATATTGACATCGGTTTTTTCTTCGTCGACAAATTCTAATAGGCTATGTGCTTGAAAATTAAACATCCGAGCGATAAAAACATCGGGCACTTGTTCAATTCGTACATTATTCACATTGACACTTTCATTATAAAATTCACGACGATCAGCAATGGCATTTTCTAATCCGGTGATCCGAGCTTGTAAATGTTGGAATGTTTGATCAGCTTTTAATTCAGGATAGGCTTCTGCAACGGCAAATAAACTACCTAGTCCCATACGCAATGCACCTTCTGCTTGACCAAGCGCGGGAATATTACCTTGCTGCTGCGCGGTTGCAACGGAAGTACGTGCTTTCATAACTTTTTCAAGGGTTTCTTGCTCATACTTCATGTATTGTTTACATGTTTCGACAAGTTTAGGTAGTTCATCATGACGCTGTTTTAGCAATACATCGATGTTCGCCCATGCCTTACTTACATTATGTTTTAACGTAACTAGCCCGTTATAAATCGCAATCAGGTAAATGATGATAACCGCCACTAAACCTAAAAAAATAAACCCTGTAACACTCATAACCATTACTCCAAATCACACTAAAGTTAACCGTTATGATTATCCCATATTTCAGGCGATAGCCCATCCTCGCGTGACCAAACTAGACGACCTATAATTTTAAATTGTGACACCGACATAGCGCCACGTTTTTTATTAGCGCTTTCTGACTTGGTATTTAAAGCAGCTTCAATATCTTCACTGCTCGCCTCATGCATTTCGACAGGCAAATAATCGTCATCAAATAACACCATAATCACACGGTCCCAACGACCATCTGATTTAATTTGACCAATTCGCGGGCTTGAGCGGCTATCTTCAAAAATAACCCGCCCTTTAATTAAGATCCGTAAATCTTTACGGACATCTCGACCAATCGCATCGTAACCTAAAGTTAGATCATCAATAAGCTGCAAATTTAATGCTTTAGCAACATCAAACCGCGAAATTTCGCCCGTTACAGGCAATGTGCTGCCTGTCGCTTTACGGTACTTAGCCGCTAACTGACGTGTTTCATGCATTAATTTGTCAATGGAATAAAGATCCATATTAGCTTCTGCTGGATTATTCATTATAAGTATCGTCAATTTCTCAAAAAAAACGGCCTAACCGTGGTATCGGATAGGCCGTTGATTTCTTGATTTAAAGACTAATTAACTCTTCTTAGCATCTAAACCTTTTTGATAATATTTATGAACTAATTTATCTTGATTTTCTAATAAGAAATCAATGGTTGGTTCATGATTCATCGCTTTTTCGATAGCACGGCGTGTCGCTTCACGGTGAATATTAAATAACGCTTCATGATCTAAGTCTTCAACCGTTTCAACGCCTGGTGATAACCATACTGAAACGATAATACCTAAATCATTTACTTTGTCTTTAGGAATAGTGCCATTACGTACAGCGTCTAATACACCATTCGAAATTGCGCCTTGAACCGTACCCATTAAGATTGACGTATAAGCCGTTTTCTTAACGGTTACTTTGCTGACCATTATTGTCGCAGGTCTTACCATCATATCTGTGTTCATTAACGCAAGTACGCGTGAATGACCTTGCACTTGGTCGCCTAATAAATTAGCAAATGCAGAACCAAATGGACCGTCAAATTCACCGATAATTACTTCTGGCTCTGCCGCTGTGAATGGTGGACCACCGGCTACTAAACATTCGCCAGTACGCATAATAATTCTTTCGCTCATGAGATTCTTCCCGTTATGATTGATATTAAGACTCACCAATTATCCTTGTCTAAAGACGATGTCGCAACCTTACATCACTTTATAGCTTTCCCAAACAGCGTTAAACTTGGGCTAATTTTCTTGATTGAGTCAGATAATGTCCGAACTTAAAACACCTTATGAACGCATCGGTGGCGAAGTCGCCGTTCGCAAGCTATGCCAGACTTTTTATCAAATCATGTGTAATACTGAACAAACAAGCATAATCCGCGCATTGCACCCTAGTAATATTCAGATCAGTGAAGAGAAATTATTTCTATTTCTAACGGGCTGGTTGGGCGGCCCGCCTCTTTATACTGATCTTTATGGTCACCCCAGATTAAGAGCCAGACACTTGCCGTTCTCCATTGGCGTTGAAGAGCGCGATCAATGGTTATATTGCATGGCTCAAGCATTAAAAACGATGGATATAGACGAATTATTTGCTCAACAATTAATGGCTTCTTTTGTTCAAACGGCTGATTTTATGAGAAATAGACCTGAAGCCTAAACATCAAACCAAAATAACAGCATCATTAAGTTAATTAGGATAAATAGCAATATGAATATCGGCGCTTTAATTATTGGTGATGAATTACTTTCTGGCAAACGACAAGATCGTCATTTTAATCACCTTCAATCCGTTTTAGCTGCACGTGGTTTAGAACTCAGCTGGACCATTATTGTGGGGGATGATCCCATACAATTAGAGCGATTTTTAGCATTTAGCTTAGCCAGTAATGATTTGGTATTTAGCTTTGGCGGCATCGGTGCCACGCCAGATGATCGTACTAGACAATCTGTTGCTCATGCGGCGCAAGTACCACTTATTCGCCATCCTGAAGCAGTGTTTGAAATAGAACAAAAATACGGTGACGCTGCTTACCCTAATCGCATTTTAATGGCAGAACTCCCCGAAGGCAGTCTGATCATTCCCAACTCGATTAATCGCGTCCCAGGATTTTCATTGAACAATCACCACTTTATGCCAGGATTTCCTGAAATGTCATGGCCAATGCTAATGTGGATATTGGATACACATTATCCACATTTAAAAAATACTGTACCGCTTAATGAGCAAACGATTTATGTATTCAAAGGTCGTGAGTCAGATCTTTTACATGCGATGAATGAGGTACTTGAACGCTATCCTGAATTACGTTTATCTAGCTTGCCACACTTGAGTGATACACCGCATATTGAACTTAGTTTACGGGGTGATAAAGCGCAAATTACCGATGCAATGTTTATCCTAAAAACGGCTATCGAACAAGCAGGATTTAGTTGGGCAAATCAACTGACCGAGAGCCAGTGAAACCATAAAGGTAAAGTCACTAAACTACAAATAGTGGTTAAGGTCACCGCCGCCGCATAAAGCTCGCTATCCAATCCATAACGCTCACAAATAACAATACCAAATACCATTGTTGGCATCGCCGATATTAAGGCGACGGGAATAATTAACTCTGTAGTTAACCCTATTACTTGGCTTAAACCAAAGATACAAAATGGGGTTAACACTAAAGTTATAAGTGCTACAGGTAATAATAAGCCCATAAACCGCAGTCGTAGACTATGCCATCGAATGCTCATACCTAAAACAATAAGCATTAAAGGCACAACGCCGCCTGCCAACATTGATAATCCCGAGTCTAAAATTTCAGGCTGCGGAATTCCAGCAAGATTTAAGCTTATTCCAACAGTCACCGCCCACAGTGGTGGAATTTTTAAAAGTGCATGCAGCGGATGTACTGCTGATTTATTATCGCCAAAGTGTTGAGCTAACAGCATGCCAAAGGACAGTAATATTGGTGTACACGCAAATAAGTCATATTGCAGTACTATTACACGAGAATGTGGACCTAATACTTGATTCAATACTGGCAAACCAAGATAAGTCGCATTTGGAAATGCCGCGGCGAGTAATAAAGCCCCTGTTTGTTGCCTGCTCGCTTTCAGCCATTTCAATACCAACCACATTGTCGTCATGCCAATTAAAATTCCGCAAGCTGCCAGAAAAGAAATCTGTAATGAAGAATGATCTAAAGGTGCAGACCAAATAACATTCAACACCAGTGCTGGAAGTAGAATATAAAATACTAAATCAGTCAGGGCTCGTCGATGTGCTGAAGCTGAAATATGCGCAGGCGCAAAAGTCTTCCAAAAAGTGCCACAGGCAATGAGCAATGACATTTGAGCCAACACAGCAAGCATAAAGTGATATCCGTAGAGGGTAGGAATCTCATATCGTATCAATGCTAATAGTCTTGGTAAATTAATTAGCTACAGAACGTTCAACATGAGATTTGTATTTTAGATTGTGATTACCTTGAAAAAAATCATCAATTGTCACTGTTTTAACGAGATAGCATCGTAAATAATCATTTCATTCAGTTTGCATTCAGTTTGCTTTTGATAATCTTTAATACAGAGGCTTCCTAATAGTAATGGGAAAATACTTCGTCTCCTATTTTTTATCAACATCCTGCATTGATATTAAGATAAATCAAACATCAATATTTAAAAATTTAAAAGGAAATAAAATGAAATTAAAAAATAAAGTTCCGATGCTCATTAGTGCGGCAGCCTTAAGTATTGGACTGTTTGCAATGCCTTCATATGCTGATGAAGCACCCTATACGGTTACTAATGGCAATGAATTGGATGCAACAAGTTATAAAGGTTTCAAACTTTTTCGTAACTGGTGTGCTCGCTGTCACGGTACTTATGGCCAAGGCATGGTCGGCCCAAACCTAGCTGATAGTTTGAAGGTAATTTCTAAAGAACAATTTTACGACACCGTCGAGAACGGTAAAAGTGGCTCTATTGGCAGTATGCCAGCGTGGAAAGCGAATCCTCAAGTAATGGAAAATCGCGATCAACTTTACGCGTATCTAAAAGCACGTTCAGATGGTGCGATTGGCGTTGAAAAACCTAAAAAAGCCAAATAATAATTGTTGCAAGCCCTACTTTTTATTTGTAGGGCTTGCAGTCTGAGTTAATTCAGTTAAAAATACACGTAAAATTAGAAAGGTTTATTGATGGTTTTATTACGATCGTTACTCACAATTATATTGCTAGCCATATCTATATCATCGTTTGCTAAACGTTTAGCCGATGATATAGAGCCAGGTGATGGTGTAAACGATATTCAATTACCACTTACTAAGGAATCGGCCGCAGAGCTGATTAAAATGGAGACAAAAGGGAAAATACTTTCTGTTGAAAAAACACCATACAAAGAATCTTTTATATTTAAAATCAAAGTATTACATGACAATGGGAAAATAAAAGTTTATCGTCTTGATCCCTTCACTGCCCATCAACCTTCTTGATTAATCGATGCGTATTTTAATTATTGAAGATGAACATCATTTACGCCAGCAAATTAGCGAGCAATTACAAAAGCAAAATTTAACGATAGATGCGGCTGCAGACGGTAAAGAAGGTCTCTATTTCGGTTTAGAATATGCCTATGATATTGCGATTATTGATTTAGGATTGCCTAAAATATCGGGTATCGAAGTTATACAACAACTTCGTAGTGCTGGAAAAGACTTTCCTATTCTTATTTTAACGGCAAGGGGTCGTTGGCAAGATAAAGTAGCAGGATTAGAAGCTGGTGCAGATGATTACCTCGTTAAACCCTTCCATTTTGAAGAACTATCAGCACGTATCAATGCGTTGGCAAGACGCGCATCAGGTTGGGCAAATGCTGTTTTACGTTGTGGCCCAATCACTCTCAATCCAACCAGCCAAGAAGTAACTTCTGACAACAATAATATCGATCTTACTGCTTATGAATATCGCCTACTTCATTACCTAATGTTGCATGCCGGCGAAGTGATATCAAAAACCGAATTAGTCGATCATATTTATGAACAAGATAATGATCGCGACAGCAATGTCATTGAAGTGTTTATAAAACGCCTACGCAACAAGCTTGATCCAGATAAATCATTGAATGCAATAGAAACCTTACGAGGCCGCGGTTACCGGCTAACGCTAACACGTGCACATTAAACACCTTTCTCTTAGCAACCGCTTACTGATTGTTATCAGTTTCGTTCTAACGGCCTTTTTAGGGCTCTCAGCCTTCAGTCTTAATAATGCTTTTCAGGCGAGCACTGACAGTGCGCAACACAAACGTTTAAAAAACTATGTTTATACTTTGCTGGCATCGGCTGATTTTGGTGAGCAAGGCTGGGTAACAATGCCTGACAATCTTGCTGAACCTAATTTTGCTACTCCCAATTCAGGTTTGTATGCACAAATCACCACAGGCCAAGAAATTGTCTGGCAATCAAGGTCATCGCTGGGTTTATTTATTGCACTTCCAAAACATCCTGGCCCATCAAATGAACACCTTTCTATTATCCAACTCAACAATCAGGTTAAATTAATCAACTTGGCCTATGGTTTTGTGTGGGAAAATGATCAAGGTAAACATTTTGAATACACTATTAATGTCTCTGAAGATCTGAATGCTGTAAGCCAACAAAAAGCAAAGTTCCAACGTAATTTATGGTATTGGTTAGGTGGCACAGGACTGATGTTATTAATCGCCCAAGCCTTAATTTTAAGATGGGGGTTACGCCCACTATATGATGTTGCAGATGATCTTCATGCAATTGAAAGAGGTGATCGTAAACGTTTATTAAAAAACTACCCAACTGAATTGAATCAGCTCACACAAAATATAAATAACTTGCTTGATCACGAAGAGTCTCGCCGTAAACGTTATAAAAACTCACTGGCAGATCTAGCTCATAGCCTAAAAACACCGCTCGCTGTTTTTCGTGGCGAATTGGAAAATAGTATAGATATTAATCAAGTAAAACATATCGGTAACGAGCAGCTCGATCGAATAAGTGCCTTAGTAGACTATCAATTACAAAGAGCTTCAACTGAGGGTTCTAACAGTTTACAAGCACCGGTATCATTAGGAGATATTATCAATAAGATTCTGATCTCTTTAGATAAAGTGTATCAAGCAAAATCGATTCGTCGTCAATTTGAAATTGAGCGAGATGTTTTCATTCATGCTGATGAAGGGGATATGTACGAGCTACTGGGTAACTTATTAGAAAATGCTTATAAGTACTGCAATAGACGAGTCAATGTTTTAGTCGTTTCGCGACTTGATACTATTGATATTCATATAGAAGACGATGGCAATGGCATTCCAGAACAGGCTCATAAAGAAATCATCAAACGTGGGAAACGTATTGATACTCAAATCGAAGGCCAAGGACTCGGTCTATCCATCGCCAGCGATATTGTCGCAGCCTACCAAGGTGAGATTAAGTTAAAAGACAGTCACCTTGGCGGTGCTAATTTTATTATTTGCTTGCCCAAGCAATAAGACATCAAGTTGACCTAGTTCAACTAATATTGCTCTTCTTGGCACTCTCTTAAATACTTGAAGATTAAGCGCGCTGACTTTGGCGGTTTATTTTCGGTTGTTTCTTTATTGGCATTTCTGACTAACTGTCGTACATGTTGCATATCAAAATTATCAAATTGATTGCGTAAAACAGACATCACTTCGTTATCACCAGCAAGTAACAGATCTCGCCACTCTTCGAGTTGCTGAAACTGTTTGGTATCACCATTGTGTGCTTGGCGAATTTTATCTAAATGTAGTTTAATTTCTTGGTGCTCTTCATCGACCATAATCCCGCCGATAAAACCAATTTGACGCTTTAACGCACCTAATTTCATGCCCTGTGCTTTTATGACTTGGTCATAAAGACGTTCTGATAAATTCAATTTATCGAGATCTTTAATAGGTAACTCGACTAATTCCTTACCTAACTCTCTCAGTTCTTGTAACTCACGTTTGATTTCAGACTTACTGACATAGTCTTCCTCATCGTCATACGTCGCTTTTTCACCAAACTTCATCATATTAATGCCTTAACTATCAATTTTTAATACCGCTATTTTACTCGAATAACTACGCATGATGAAAATAATGTCATTCAAGATTTTGACGAACTAGCATAACCTGCAATTACGATGGTTTACAGATATTAAAAAACCCCGTTTTAAAAACTTAACACCGCTTATTTAGGTTTTCTAAAACGTAACGTCATCCGATCACTTTCACCAATTGCTTGATAACGCACTTTATCTTGCTCACCTAAGCGCAATGTTGGCGGCAAAGTCCAAACACCTTTTGTATAATCTTTCGTATCTTGTGAATTAGCATTAATTTCTGATGTTGCTTCTAATACAAAACCTGCTTTTTCTGCTTGTTTAATAACAAAGTCTTGCTCAAGATAACCAGAGCTTTTCATAGTTGCTAGATCAGTACCCAAAGTAGCACGATGATCCGTCACGCCTAAAATACCACCGGGTTTTAATACCTGATAAAACGCATTAAACATTTCATTATCATAATTCCCTTTTATCCAGTTATGGACGTTTCTAAAGGTTAAAACGGCATCAACGCTGTTATCTGCTCCTAACGTCCAATATGTTGGTGGACCTAACTCAACCACTTTTACCTTGTCATACATTTTAGGCATTGTTGCTAACCAGTTCTGATAGTCAGCTTGCATCTCTTGTCGCCATAGAGGGCCGTCATGTTGAGGAAAGCCAGCGGCAATAAATTGTCCACCGCCATTTTTTAAATACGGTGCTAAAATTTCTGTATACCAACCTTTTCCAGGCCAAACTTCTACCACCGTCATCTCAGGTTTAATCTGAAAGAAATTGAGTGTTTGTAGTGGATGACGATAAACATCACGTTGTTTATTGTCTTCTGAACGATGATTACTATTAATAATATCTAGCAATTTGGATGATTCAGCGGCTTGGACTAAAGCTGAATTTGAGAAACTCATCATTAATAACGAACATAGAACGGCAGTTTTACGATTGAATAACGGCATCACTTCACCTCAAATTTAGATAATTAACTTAACAACATAGACTGCATTTAAATGAGAACGTTACACGCTGAATTATTTTATTAGCGATTCACTTAAACACACTAACATGAAAACTCGCATAAATTGTCTTATATAAACTGTAAATATTGATAATAAAACAGACTTTTGTAATCGTCTAACTATTCATCACTTTTGTTTTGAGCAAGTAATCGATTTTTTCGTACTCGCGAGATAATGGTTGTAATAAATGCTAATACGCCAATCAAAACAAACGATAGGATGACTTCGCCAGTAAATAACTCTTCCATAGAATTAACGGTAGAAAGTGATTGTCCCAAATTAACTAAAACAAAACTAACAGGCCACATACCAAAATAGGTTCCGATTGCATATTCCCGCGTTTTGATTGGACTAAATGCAAAGATCATATTCACAAACCAAAATGGAAATAATGGTACGGCACGCATAAAAATCAGGTAACCAAAAACATCGCCATGAAGTTTTGCCATAACTCTCTTGGTGGATTCCATATTTTCTAATCTAGCTCTGGCCCAATCAGCAAATAAATAACGGGCTAACCAAAAGACTAAAACCGCACCAATCGTAGATGCAAAACTGGCTAGTAAGACGCCATACCAACGGCCAAAAATAAAACCAATTGCTAACGACATAATCGCTGCGCCCGGCAGATTGAGCACGGCAGAAAGTATATAGATACCACCTGTTATAAAAAACGCTTGCCAGAAATTGGCATCCGCATAAGCTAGCAGGTCTTCTTTATGCTGTTTCAGGGTATCAAAGCTTAAATAATCTTGACCGCCATTAAGAAAAAATACGCCAACGAAACTGATTAATACGGCAAAAATCAATATTTTTTTTATCATCAAAAATACTTCACAAAGTAGATAATATTTTATCTCGCATTTTAATTTGCTTTACCTAAGGACTTAGTCCATGTTTTAGCTCGAATATTCCAAATAAACCAACACATTAACCAACATATCAACGCAGAGGTTATATCATGGCTAACAAAATGAGCGCCACGAATTTGTTGATCTAAGCCAAAGACCAGTCCCATGATGATAACCAAAACTAAGATCAAAGTTGATTGTTTTGGCCAATAATGACGACTAAAAAAATAAACACCAAAAAACATATAAGCCGAACTTGCATGACCGGCAGGAAAGCAATGCCCTGCTCCGGCTATCGGCGACCATAAACTATGTAACCATGTTTGATAAGCTTGATGCCCGCCAAAATCAATCACAGACCATGGGCAATCTACCGCAATCATCCGTTTGAATAGTGACACGGTTAATGTTGCAACAGGTAAGCTCAGTGATAAATAGGCTAATCCTGATTTATATTTAGCTAAAAATTGCGATTTGAATGACACTAAATACAAAATCAATACCATGACATAAAGCCCAACAGCAAGATCATGCGCGTCATCATGTAATATTTTTTGGGTCAGCCAAGCTGACTTAAGCGCCCATTGCCCGCCTTCCAGTTGGTACCAAAAATGTGCAAAATGCCAATCAATATCAAACAAAATAATGGGCGTAATAACGGCGATATATAGGCTAATCGGCAGCCATAGTGTTTTTTGTTTTAACATTGAATTAAGCTTTGTTATCCATGTTGGTTATACCGTTATAAAAACTATTAAATACAGGTTTATAACGTTAAAGCGATAAGATATCTTACAAGTTAAAGGCCATCCTGATACAAAACTTATAGCCAAAAATACACACTTTAATCTATGAACTTTGGAATAGTTATAATTTATATGATCCTCATTAATCAGTACACATCATAAGTAATATAGTATCGAATCCATTTATTCATCTAGCTGGATAATATTAAGTAACAAGATAAATTGGTAATTAGTACTACTTAACGACTTTTATACATCATATTGAATCGATAATAATGTTGAGATCTAACATGTCATACGCTGTAAAAAACAATTTCAGTGAGCAGTATTTTAGATAGCTATATCCAAATCTATAATTTACATAACAGGATAAAACAGCTGACTTAACGAATACTTAAGATGTATTTAAAATTCAAATTCAGCCAGAAAGCGCCATGTATTGTCAGGAGTGGTCGAATCTAGTCCTAGAATATTACCCACTTCCCAATGTAGCTTTTTACCTGCACTAAATTTCATATCGCCCATTATTGCAGGGCCAATACCGCGTGTATTTTGGCCACTGTAGAATTCTAATGCAGGTTCAAAATAGCGTGAATAACGATAGCGAACTTGTAGTGCTAACGCAGATTCGATGTCGGATTGAATGGTGTCACCCCATTCATAAATGGCCCAAAGATTCGCAGAACCTGTCCAAGTTCCCCATTCTTTCTCCATTAGCAGGCCCGATGCCAACTCCCAGTTGTTATCGTATCGATCTTTCTCTAACTCAACGATTACCCCCCAATCGACAGCATATTCACCTTGTTCTGTCAGTTGCCATTTGGCCTCTGCTTCGTAGGCATCAATGCTACTTTCATTGTTACTTACAATGAGATAACCTTCAACAAACAACCGTTCAGACAGTGACTGACCTATGCCAAGACGATGTTTTTGCTCACCATCAGCAGAAATCATTCGCCATTCGACTTCTCTTTCCAAAGGTTGTACATAGGGATGATAAACTTTATCTATTGCTAAGCCATCCGCATGAATTATTGGTGACAAACAATAGCTACACAAGACAAATAAAGAAGTTAATTTATAATTATGTCTCACTTCTGTAACCTGCGATTGTAATTCCAAGAATAGCCTGAAAGTAAGATGATAAATAATAATGCTAATAAATAAGCTGTTACTTGGATGGCAGTCGGTGTTGCCTCATAGCCAATGACGGCATAGAGTAATTGTCCAGTAACCGAATGTTCACTAATCCAAGTTGATGTATCCCATAGCGGGTACTGGCTAACAATCCAATCAGCCTGAGTAAGTTGTTGTACTGTTTGTGAAATCATACTACCTGCTAACAACACAATAAGTAGATAACCGACTTTAGCACTGATTTTAACCGGCATATTGATAAGTAGATAATAGATACATATTCCAATACTAACGCCTATTCCAGCTCCAATTGCACTACCTAACAATACCGATTCTAGTAAATCGGGCACCGTCACAAAGCCATGAATATAAATAATAATTTCTGAACCTTCGCGTACTGCAGCAAACACGACACCGATTATCATCATTATTGTAATTAAGATGCTATCAAATGCTGTCAGTGGTCGTCGCATCGCCGTCATTAGAAAAACCAGCAAAACTAAATAAATGATTATCTGTATGCCGGCGTTCGTGAGTTCTTGGCCCACACCATCGAACGATTGTGATAACTGTTCAATATTAAATGCGTATATTGCCGCACCGATCAATCCTAACAAGAATGTATTGAGTAACCATGGGCGACCGTGGTTAAATCTCTGGCTAAAAGCAAGAAATAAACTAATGATAAGCGACGCCTCGATCACTTCTCGTAATACAATTATGACTGCATTTAAAAGCACGATATCACCTATTTAACGATTATTTTACCTTGAGCAGTTTTTGGAAAAAACTCCCCAAAAAATGGATATTCACCGACTTCTAATGGCCCAATGAACAGCACGCCTTGGCTATTACCAGGAATCACTTTTTCACGATTCAATTCATAGCTTTCAATTTCTTCGGCCGTATTGTCCCGATTAAAAAAAATTAGCTTTACTTTAGTATCCGCTGGGATTTCTATTTCGGCGGGATAAAACAAATGATCACGAATATCAATTTCAATTATTGGCATCGCTATCACCGATAGACTCAAACTTGAAAATAGCATAAGTAAAAAATAACGCAGTGCTAGATTCATTATTTACCTCGTTGATTTAATTGGGAAATCTATCACAACTTTTAGCCCGCCTAATTGTGTTGAAGACTGTAATGTTATTTTAGCTCTATGTAAGTTTACGATATGTTTAACTATCGCTAAACCCAAGCCACAGCCTAATATACCCGAGTCATGTCTATCACCATCCACACGATAAAATCGTTCAAATACTCGCTCATATTGTTCTTTGGGGATCCCTGGCCCGGAATCTTCAACAATTAATCTAATTCCGGTTGTGATATGTTTCGACGTGACCAGTATTTCTCCATATTCAGGAGTATATTTACTGGCATTGCTAATAAGGTTTTGCACTAAAGTTTCAATTGCAAATTGATTGGCTCGAATTAAACAGACTTCTCCGCCTGACAGACTAATGATCTGTTGTTTCAGGGCAATATGCTCATAATCTTTAGCGATAATATTCTGTACGATTGAGCTCAGGTCTACATCAGACTGTTTGATTGATCCTGGCTCTGGTGAGTAACGATATAACGATAATATTTGCTCAATAACCGATCCCATGCGTTCAATCCCACTAGCAAGGGGTAATAAAGCGGCTTCGCTAACCTGCTCATTATTTTGAAGATTATGCAACTGAACTTTTAGAATACTAATAGGGGTCCGAAGCTCATGTGCCGCATCAGCGGCAAACTGTTGCTCCCTGATAAAAGCATCATTCAATCGACGTAATAAGGCATTCGTAGTTGCCACTAATGATGTCAATTCCACTGGCGTATTAGTCATTAAAATAGGACTGAGATCGTCAGGTTTCTTGTGACTTAATTGACCACCGAGTTCTCTTAACGGCTTGAGTCCTACACCAATTGCAATCCATATAATAAAAGCTGCTACAGGTATCGCTAATACGATAGGAATAATCGAGGCCGTCACTACACTTTCAGCTAGGTTATATCGAATATCCGAGCGTTCTCCAGTAATAACCCAACGGTTTAACGCATCATCTTTTAATATGTAAACTCGCCACCGATATCCGTTGAAATTGATATCTTTAAACCCCGATGATACAACCTCATTTTCTGGAGTTAATAAAGGTGTAAGAGCATTATTTGATCGCGCTAACAATGAAAAATCATCTGTTAATATCTGAAAAAAAACAGTTGGAGATAAGTTTTCATTCGCTGCTTCATGGGGAATAAGCGCTTGATTAGCGTTCGATATCATCGCCGCCATACTTTGTAGGCGGTCGTCAAATAACCGTTGCGCTTTAGCAATGCTGGCTTGATAACCTTGTAATAAAGATACAAATATCACCAGCGTAATGATTGCGATTAAAGCGAGTAATAAGTATGTTCTAATTGACTTCATGCAGGCTTAACAATATAGCCAATACCACGAAGCGTTTGTATAAAATTATCAGGCAATTTTTTTCGCAAATGATGAATATGGACTTCAATGGTATTACTCGCCACCTCTTCGCCCCAACTGTAGAGCTTAGACTCAAGACTGTCACGTGTCTGTACTCTACCGGCATTTTCCATTAACGCTTTAAGCAACATAAATTCACGTCGTGATAAGTCTATCTGTTCACCTTTTACCATTACTTGATGACTTGTACTGTCAATGCTGACAATACCGATACTTAAACCAGCATGTTTTAATGAACTAGCACGGCGTTCAAAGACACGTAATCTCGCCATCAACTCGGCAACCTCAAACGGCTTTGCCAAATAATCATCAGCACCTAAATCGAGTCCATTGACCTTATCTTCCAGCGATGTACGAGCCGTTAAAACCAATACAGGTAAGTCAGCACTTTCTCGCCTAATCAATTTTAATACTTCAGTACCATCCATATCCGGCAATCCCAAATCAAGAATAACAATATCTGGAAGCTCCGTTTTTATCGACGCTATAGCTTGCTTGCCATGGGCAAGATGATTAACAGCAAACCCTTTATTCTTAAGTGTTTGTATTAATGCTTCGGCTAAGGCGATATCATCTTCTATCAGTAAAACTTGCATTATGCTTATCTTGGTTTTTGTCTTTTAACTGCAATTTAATATTATGTAAGGCCATAGCAATCTCGGCTTGGCGGCCTTTATCTGCGATAGGTCGATTAAGGCGTGGCGGAGAATGTTGTGCTTTCAATAGATATCTCTCTGCGTCCTCATAGAGGTGTTGATCAATAAGATAATCAGCATAGAAATAGTTATTTTCAATTCCAATAGAATCGATTGCAAGTGCCTTTTCTAGGTATATTTTTGCTTTGTCGTCATCACCAAAACTGAGCGGCCAGCCAGGAACTTTATAATACAAGACCCCTAGATTTGTATATGACGCGCCTGATAAAGCCTTGTCATCCATAGTTAATGCCTTTTCAAAATCAGCCTTAGCCGACTTGACGAAGGAAAGCGCATCTAAACCACCTTTAGCACCAGCCAAGCTAGCTTTAATCACACCTCGCCATATTAACAATTCTACGGAATCAGCATTAGCCGTCACCGCTTTATCTGCTTGTTGAACTAATGTTTCAAAAGCCGTTATTTGTGGCTTATCTTTTAACGTGTAATTTGCGACTGCCCAAGCTTTTTGTAATTGAAGAACCTGCTCCTGTGGATTAGCAAACACATTTGCTGACATTGCTAAAGTTACCAATCCTATAGCTAAAAATTTAATGATATTCATTGTCATGCCCCAGCTAAATAACGCTTAATTATTGGCAGTTTTTTAATTAGTGAGCTATCAACTAAGCTTGGTAATAGACTGTTTATTAAAATAAATATTTTTTCAGGCCATCCTAAATATTTGCTGAAGTCATCTGTTTTCAAAAATGAGGTAAGTTCAATAGCAACGCGTTCAGCACTGTCCATTTTTGTACCTAACTCATTATTCATCGCCACCACTTTATCGGTATTGATCGCAGTATTTGTTGCTCGCGGAGCGAAAAAGCGAACAGAAATACTCGTATCCATTAACTCACGGTGCAATGCTTCTGTAAAGCCTCGTAAACCAAATTTACTTGCACAATAAACCGTCGACCCTGGATAGCCAATACTGCCTAATATTGAACCGATATTAACAATCTGTGCATGCGGTCGCGTTAACAATAGAGGCAAAAGTGATTGTGTTAATAAAATAGTACTGCTTAGATTAATATTTATAATTGCTGAAATCTGGTTTTCATCCATATCCTCAAACAAAGAGAACTGGCCAATCCCTGCATTATTTATAACGATATCAATGCCATATTTGAGCTGTTGGCAGAAGCTAACAATGGATTGTCGACCATCAAAACTCGTAATATCTGCTTGGATAGAATGATGCTGGCCACCAAGTTGTTGATTAAGTTGGTGCAACCCTACTTCATTAAGCCCAACCAATACTAGCATTGCCCCCTGAGAAGATAATTGTTTGGCAACTTCAGATCCAATCCCTCCATTAGCACCTGTTAATACAATCGTTTTATTTGTGAACATAGTATTGCCTAGTGACGCGTTACGCTACGAAAAACATCGCCATATAGTCGATAGACCATCTTGGCACAATGAATAATTAAATCTTGTTCTTTTTTATCCTCAATTTTATTCATCAAGCCTTCAAAAAACTTAACATGATCTTGGTCAAGTGCACCATGTGATCGTAAATAACTGAATGCTGTGTTTGGTAAACCTAATGCTTTTTGTACACCATCGGCTGCTGAATCTGCTGTTGCGATGCTTGTACCTTCTAAAACATGGACCATTCCAAAAAAACCAAGTGGATTAATACGATTTATCGTGTCGTAACCAAATGCAACCATCAACTCTGTTTCTGGAGCAGGTTGGCTGTTACGGATAGATGCTTTATCAACACCACAAGCAGCAAGATCATTTAAGATCCATTCTTGGTGTCCTAATTCTTCTTCAATGTATTCCGCTACCGCATTACGTAACCATTCTTTTTCTTCTGGCAAACGCGAGCCTACAGCCATAAGCATCGGTGTAGTGTGTTTTACATGATGATAAGCTTGCGTTAAAAAGCCGATGTATTCTTGTAAAGTAATATTTTGACTTAACGCTTTCTCAATAAGTGGAGCGGTATATAAATGATGCCTAGCATCTTCTGTTTCAGTTTTAAGACGGTCAAAAAAGTTCATTAAAAATCCTCAGCATAAAGTTGTTCTAAAGGTCTGGCGTAGTGGTGGATTATTTTATCTCTAACTGGACGACCATTCGATGTGAGCAAGCCATTAGAAAATGACATCGCCTCAGTTAATTTCGTCCATTGTTTAATCTGGGCGTAACTAGGTAATTGACGGTTAACCGTGTCGATCCATAACTGAATCAACGCATCTTTCGTATTGGTGTTTCGAGGATAAACTAAAGCAACACAATAGGGTTTAGCATCACCAAATACGACACTTTGCTGTAATAAGCCACTGCTTAATAACTCACTTTCAATCCATTCTGGATTTATGTTACGGCCAAAACTGGAAATCAATAAATTCTTCTTTCGGCCATCAATATGTAAATAGTTTTTATCGTCAAAATAACCTAAGTCACCAGTAAAAACTTCTTCTTTATACCAACTTTCTGGCTCGTTGATATAACCAAGAAAAGTATTTCCAGCAACGACAATTTCGCCTTGCTGAATAGTGACGTTGACGTGAGGTATAACCTTGCCAATAGTGCCTAATTCCATATTACTAGGTGAATTAACGCTGACTACAGACCCACATTCAGATAGACCATATCCTTCGTAAACAGGCAAACCTAAACCATGAGCTTGCTCAAGTAAGTTTGGTGAAACTTTACTTCCCCCTACTGCGATAAATTTTAGTGTAGATGGCGGTAGCCAACCTTTACCTGTGGCTGCAACAAGCGCCATCAATAGCTCAGGTAATAAAATCATGCTATTAGGTTGATATTTAGTTATTGTGGCCAGCAAGTCGCTCAATTCAAAACCATTACTACCATTAAAGCCCAATGATGATGCAGGCAGAGCAATGATTGTTCCACCAGATAACAAGGGAGCATAAATGCCTCCTATATTTTCTAGTAAAGTACTAAAAGGTAAAATACTCAAATGCGTTGGAGCAATGAGCTCTGTCGCGGATAATAGAGACTGTGCAACCTGTAATTGCTGATCATTACTCAAACATACACCTTTAGGCTGACCTGTTGAGCCTGACGTGAAGGTGATCTTAGCCGTCGCTTTTGGTAATAATACTAACGGCTGCTCGATAGTATGAAGAATTAAATCTAAAGGTGAGTATGTTATTGAGTGCTCATCATTCAGCGAAAATAATGTACTTAGCCTATCACCATAAGGATGCAATATCCCTGAAGCTCCAGCTTGGTTGATTGCATGTTTTAACTGTTGATCAGAAAAAAAGGTGGGTAATGGTAATAATGTCACATCTGCCATTTGACACGCTAAATCAACGATGACCCAAGCCGGACTATTATCAGCATAAAATGCGATTGTTTTAGATGATTCACGATGTAATTGTTGAGCAACGTCAATTGTTAATTTATATAACTCAAGCCAAGAATATGTTTTATCTAGCCCGACAATAGCAGCTTGTTTTGCTTGGGTACTGGCGTATCGCTCAATTTTTTTCCACAACTCTGACATTATCGTGTCATTTTCTTAGCAATATTCACAATCGTTTTTTGGTAATTTTTTAATATAAAGCCAATAACATCATGTTGTTTTAACAATGTTATTGCATCGGTTAAATTACCAATTAATACATTAGGTCTGTCGTCGTAATAACGTCCCCATGATTGCTTGCCATCAATCAAATTATCTGGATTTGCTTCACAGACCGTGATTGTGACTAAGTTTAATCTGGCTAGTAAATGCTGTACTTGTTTGGTTGCTGTAAACACCGACCATTCAAAGCCCGCTTGGTGCAAAATGGCAATCGTTAACACAAAAAGTAACTGGCTAGTGCCTCTATGTATAGAGGTTAAATTACCGACCTCTGCTATTTTATGCCTGTCTACAACTTGGTTTGTTAGGCGACTAATTTCTGCTTCAATTGATGACGTTAGATATTGTTCAAGAAATAAGGCGTGAAGAGAATCTGCTGGCTTAAATCCGATCGCTGCGGTTATGTATTCATTTGTTTCTGTCGAGATCAAATAGGGCAGAAAATTCGTAATATTTGCCTGATAGTGGTGACGAAAACGATCAGCAACAAACGTCTCAACAACATGTTTATGAGGTGAGTCAGCGTGATCAAACCGTATCGGCATATGTGCTAATAATACTCGGCTAGACCTCGCGACTAGACGACTATTTTTATTTAAGGTTGATTGCTCAACATTAACTGCTTCCATCTCATTCAACCCCTTACAATGGCTAATATGGAAGCAATATTAAAGTTATAAACTTAAGGAAGTATTAAGACTATAAAGTAACACCCAAAGCTTGATTAATCATGGCGATGGTATGTTGAATATCAATTTCTAATGCACGTTTACGATTATGAGCTTCGCTTGCCAATGATTGACTGCGAATCAAACTCACTAAATCAAGGTCACCTAAATCAAAGGCACGTTGTTGCAACTCTAAATACTGCTCTGTCGTTTCATTTTGATCATTAACCAATGCCAATTGTGATCGCTTGGTTTCTAAATCATGCAGATAAGTATATAAGGTGATATTGAGCTCTCGTTCTAACTGTTGGCGAGCAATCTCAGCATCCGCTAACGCTTTCCCCGCATTGGCAATCGCAGGGCCACGATAGACGTCATCATCAAACGCAAAATTAATTCCTACGCCCATGCTATCGCTAAAACGTTCGTCATTATTATCACGTTCGCGACGAATGCCTACCGACAAACTCGGATTAATTGCACCATCAAACCGAGCAATATCTTGTTCTGATCTTAGTGTACTTATGCGTTGATCAAGCATTCTCAAATCCGGATGATCTTGATCAATTTCTCTTTTATTAACAAGTACTTCAACATATCTTGCTGGCAAAGATTGCGCTTTAGTGATCGCCCGGTAAATAGTGAATGCTTGACCTAAATCAGAATTTTTAACCATATATTGATTTTGCATTTCAAGTGCATTCGTCGTGGCTAATAATCCTTCAGTGCCTGCCAACTCACCCGCTTTTACTCGTGCTGAAACGTCTTTTTGTAATTTCTGTGCAGATTGCCATATTTCATAAGCTTCTGAAGCGGCGGTATTTGCTAATACAACATCCCACACTAATTTACGTACTTCTGCAGAAGCCGCTAACCTGATCTGTTGCTTATAAGCGGGTAATTCTGCAGAAAGTTTTTCTGATAATGATAATTGCTGTTGTTTTTGTCCTGGCAACCATAACGGCATTTCAACAACGCCTTCCCATTCTTGTAAACCATCACCGCTACCGACGACATCATTTTGATGAGAAAAACTAATACTTTTAGCATCAGCAAACGTAGCGCTGGCTAAACTGTTGTTAGCATTAATTTGTTGTCTCTGAGCCGCTTCACTATGGCGAGCGGGATGTAACTCATAAACCTGTTGAGTAATTGAAGATAAAGTTACTGCACTTGATTGTTCTAGCCGTATTCCTTCCGCTAATGCTAGCTGCGACATGCTTACGCCAGCGGCAATATACAACAACACTAATTGAGTTCGAAACAACATAACAACAACCTTTTCAATAACAGTATTTTAAAAATTATCGTTCATAATATCGCATCAGTCTTCAAATGCGGCTATCTTTATAAAACGCGATATTAGCGAACTGAACTTAGAGCAAGTAATTACACATTCATTGATGTAAAAAATCTAATCAATAATAACGTTATATTATTCGATAAATACGACTATAAATGCTAAAGTCATCGGTAAATACGAGTAGTTAAGGAAGGCTGTTGGTCAATTATAAACATCTCCATTATTTCTGGATGGTTGCTAAAGAAGGCGGCGTAGCACGTGCAAGCGAACGACTGGCCGTCACACCCCAAACTATTAGCGGACAACTGACGCTTTTAGAAGCTCATTACCGCGCCGCTTTATTTCACAAAGTCGGTCGCCATTTAGAACTCACCGAAACGGGTCGTTTAGTATTGAGCTTTGCCGATGAAATATTTTCACTCGGTAATGAGCTGGAACAAGTCATGCATCATTTGCCTGATAATCGACCTGAACAATTTAAGGTTGGTGTGGTTGATGTACTTTCAAAAACCATTGCCCATCGAATTTTATTACCCGCTTTACACATGCCAGGCTCGGTACGAATGCACTGTCGCGAGGCTGATCTTGATACCTTACTGGCAGAATTAGCCGTTCATCGACTAGATCTTGTTTTAGCCGATCGCCCTATTCCTGAAACAGTCAGCACGCGGGGCTATAGTCATAAACTAGGTGAAAGTTCGATAAGTTTTTTTGCCACGCAAAAATTACAGAAGCAATTAAGCGGTGCTTTTCCTGATTGTCTCAATGGTGCACCGATCTTATTACCGAGCAGTGGTAATCAGCTTCGCTCAAACATAGACCAATGGTTAGATAAAAATCGTCTTCATCCGCATATCATTGCTGAATTTGACGATAGTGCGCTAATGAAAGCCTTTGGCAAAGAAGGCGTAGGTATATTTCTCGCGCCACAAGCTATCGAACAAAAAGTAATGCAGCAATACAATGTCAGTGCAATAGGTCATACCGATGAGGTTACCGAATCGTTTTATGCCATATCGGTTGAACGACGCATCATTAATCCCATCGCATCGACTATAATAAAATCTGCCAATAACTCGCTATTTGTAAAGGAAACTAATATATGAGCGATCACAACAATACCAGCCGCGATAATGACCCAGGTGTGTACAGCGCACCTTGGGAAAAGAGCTTTGAAAAATTCATCGGTCCGATTGAAGAGTTTATTCATCGTCAAACGACCAGTGGCCTGCTTTTAATGAGTTCGGCAATTCTCGCTTTGATTTTAGCCAATGGTCCATTTGCAGAAGCCTATTTACACATCTTACATACACCAATCAGCGTAGGTGTAGCGAATTGGGCGGTACAAATGTCACTTCATCATTGGATAAATGATGGTCTGATGGCGTTGTTTTTCTTTGTGGTCGGACTCGAATTAAAGCGTGAAATATTAGTCGGTGAACTCGCTAAAATACGTAATGCAATCTTGCCGATTGCAGCGGCAATTGGTGGCATGGTTGTGCCAGCATTAATCTATTTTGCCATTAACCCAGAAGGTGATGCCGCCAAGGGTTGGGGAATACCTATGGCAACGGATATTGCATTTGCCGTAGGTGCTTTAGCACTTCTGGCCAGTCGTGTTCCTAAAGCACTCATTACCTTTTTAGTCGCCTTAGCTATTGTCGATGACTTAGGTGCTGTATTAGTTATCGCATTGTTTTACACCGAAACAATCGTGATCACACCATTATTCATTGCTGGCGGACTCTTTGTCTTATTACTGGCATTTAATATGTTAGGGATCCGCAGAACCTTACCGTATTTTGCGGTCGCTGTTGCCCTTTGGTATGCCTTATTATTATCTGGTGTGCATCCCACTTTGGCGGGCATACTCGGTGCGATGTCTGTACCAGCTATGCCAAAATATGACCCTAAACTTTTCAGCGAACACGTTAAAGAATTAATGGAAAAATTTGATGCAAGTCATCAACCCGGTCAAAGCATTATGACCAATGATCGTTTGCGTTCTGTCGTACAGAATTTAGAAAATAGTGTGATTAGTGTGGGCGTACCTTTAAAACGACTTGAGCGTACTTGGCACAGTCCAGTGGCTTATGTGATTATTCCTATTTTCGCCTTAGCTAATGCGGGTATTCCATTAGAGTTTGGTTCATTAACTGAAACGATGACCCATCCTGTTATGTTAGGCGTGTCACTCGGTTTGATCTTAGGTAAGTTTATTGGGATCGCTGGAGTGAGTTGGTTAGTGCTTAAATTTGGCGTTGCCGAGTTGCCAAAAGATACTCGTTTTACTCAAATTGCAGGTGTTTCATTATTAGCGGGTATCGGCTTTACTATGTCGATATTTGTGGCACAACTTGGCTTTGCCAACAATGAGGAACTACTTTTAATGGCAAAAACAGGAATCTTGGGTGCATCATTATTAGCCGGTGTTGCAGGTTATGTCTGGTTATATGTTGTCAGCAAACCAACGACAATCCCTAGCTAATTTAGATCCCTTAGCCAACTTAGACAAAAAAAGCCTACGATAATGTAGGCTTTTTTTTTCATTAAATACTGTTGTATTGACTACTGACTAGGCTAATATTTTTTAGTGAGCTAATCATCCTACACCTATGCAAACACAAGCACTTTAAAACCTTCCCGCTTATTCCTTAGGTAATCTAATCGTATTATTGTCAACTGATACCGCCACTTTTTGACGGCTAAATCTACCAACCACACTTTCATGTACTGATAATAAGGCAGGAATAACCAACAACACTAAAACGGTTGCAAACATCAAACCAAATGAAATCGACACCGCCATTGGAATTAAAAACTGCGCTTGTACTGACGTTTCAAATAATAAAGGTGTCAGACCCGCGATGGTGGTTAATGATGTCAGTAATACCGCACGTAAACGTTGTGTAGCCGCATTAACAATCGCTTCTGTTGTTTCAACACCTGCTTCGCGTTGATGTTTGAAAAAGGTCACTAATATGATCGAATCATTCACCACAATGCCAGACAAACCAAAAATCCCGAACAATGACAAAATAGTTAAATCTATTCCCATCACCCAATGGCCAAATAAAGCACCAATCAAACCAAATGGAATCGCCATCATCACGACTAATGGCCAACCATAAGATGAAAATACCCATGCTAAAATAAGGTAAATCAAGGTAAAGGCAAGAAGCAGCCCTTGTTGCATATCGCCGATTGTTTCGGCTTGTTCTTCTGCTCGTCCTTCAAAACCAATGGTCACACCATAACGCGATGTAAGATCGGGGATTAAATTTTTATCTAAGGTTGCTAATATTTCGTTGCTATTATTGACCGAAGCATCTACGGTTGCGGTCACATGAATAGCCAATTTACTATCGGTATGACGCAATACATCAAAGCCTCGTCGCGCTTCAAATTCGACCACGCTAGATAACGGTGCACTGCCACCTTGTGGCAAGCGAACCATAAAGTTTTCTAATGTCGCCATCGTGTCACGTTCAGCATCAGGTAACATCACACGCACTTCGACTTCATCATCGCCATCTTGGAATATTTGCACTAATTGACCATCAAATGCAGCACGTAATTGTCGTCCCACATTATCAACTGTCAGTCCAAGCACTTCACCTTGTCCTTTAATTCGGTAGATCAATTGCTCTTGACCATACGGCATATCATCTTCTATCGCACTAACGCCGGTAAATTGTTTTAAAGCTTCAGCAAGCTCATGCCCCGCCTCCTTTAAAGTTTCTGCAGAGGCACCACTTAAGCGAATATCAAGATCACTACCTGGCGGACCAGTTCTTCGTTCTGAAATAGTGAAACTTTCAACACCCGCAGGTAAAACAACTTTTTTTCGCCATGTATCGATAAACTCTTTATTACGCACTGAGCGATGATCAGGCGAAATCAATTCAAGCTGAATAGAGCCAAACCGTTCACCTGTTTGATCGGAACTGCCACCTGCACTGCTTGCCGTGCCTAAACGCGTTATCGCCATAGCGACCAGATCAGAACCCAATTCTTGTGTGGTTATATCTAATTTTTGATTTAATTCTTCTAAAAACTCAGATACTTTTTGTGGCGGTGTACCTGCTGTAAAGCGAGCATTTGCAGTAATACTGGTCCCTTCGGGTGAAGGGAAAAAAGTAAAATGCAAACGGCCACCGGCTAATAAGCCAATACAAACAATAAATAAACCAAATGTTGCGCTGATCGTTAACCAACGATATTTAACCACGGCTATCACTACAGGCTTAAATAAATCATCGCGTAGGTAATTAAACTTATTATCAAGCCACAAACGAAATGGCGGCGGCTTTGCATGATGAATTTGATGAAAAGCGTGACGTAAATGACCCGGTAAAATCAAAAAGCTTTCAAACAATGAGGCAATGATAACGCAGATAACAACAAAAGGTATATCAAACAATATATTACCCATTGTTCCACCAATCATCATTAAGGGAAGAAAAGACGCTATCGTCGTCAATGATGATGAAATAACGGGCGCTAACATACGCCGTGCGCCACCTTCTGCTGCGGTGAGTGAATTCTCGCCGCTTTGATAATGTGACAACGCATCTTCGCCGACCACAATGGCATCATCAACAATGATCCCTAGTGCCATAATCAAGCCAAATAGACTGATCATATTAATGCTGCCACCAAACAAATACATGATCATTAAGGTCGCCATAAATGACACGGGAATGCCCACGGCAACCCAAAAGGCAACACGACCTTGTAGGAATAAAAATAATATCGCAATAACCAACACTAAACCGCCGAGACCGTTATTGACTAATAAGTCCATCCGTTCTTTAATCAATTCCCAACTCGCGTCGTAGATTTTTACGCTGACACCTTTTGGCAATTGCGATTCATTATCAGCCAACCATTTATCGAGAATTTTGGCAGAAGCTAATGAGTCGCCATTTTCTGTACGTTGTAATGCAATTTCGACCGCTGTTTTGCCCTGATAAAACACACTGACTTGTTTGCGTCTTGGTCTGCGTTCAACCTCAGCCACGTCATCTAATAATAATAAACGTCCGCTATAATCGGTTTGAATAGGCAATTGAGAAAAGCCTTGAGCATCACGTCGCTTATCTAAGCTGCGTAATTGTTTAGCCGTGTCATCATTGCCTATTTCACCCGCCGGTAAATCTCGGCTTAATTCGCTGACCCTTTGCCCCACATCATCCAAACTCATTCCCATTGATTCTAGCTGCTTAGTAGTCAGCTGAATGGCGATTTCTTCTTCTGGTAAGCCGGTAATGCTAATTCGAGAAATACCGCGATCTAATAAGTCATGTTCGATTTCATGAACTAAATAACGTAATTCTTCTAACCTGCCGTCTGTTGTCACCATGAGACTGGCAACATTTTCATAATGCGTGACTAGACTGACTTTAGGTATTTCAGAATCGCTTGGTAAGTTGCGCAGTTGGTCAACTTGATCTTTTACCTGATCAAGCGCTCTGCCCATGTCAGTGCCTTCAACAAATTCAAGTGTCACTACCGACATGCCATACGCTGAGGTAGAAGTCATTTTATCCACGTAATCAACCGCGCGTAATTCTTGTTCGATACGACTAGTGATTGAATCTTCAACGTCTTCAGCACTAGCACCACGCCATTCAATAGAAATAGTGACAACATCTAAAGCAAAGGTGGGGAAAAACTGGGTGTTCAATCTCGATAGCGATACCAAGCCAGCAATAATCATGATGATCATTAACAAATTGGCCGCCACCTTATGCTGGGCGAATATTCCTATAAAATCACGCGGCGGATTATTCACCTAATGCCTCAACTCTTAATCCGCTAATCGCATTGGGTAATTGTGTACTGACAATCTGATCGCCTTGTTTTAAATCAGGACTGCGTAATAGAAGTAGTGTCTGACCTTTATCATTGGTGGTTTCACCGACTCTTTCTATATCTACCGACTGTAAATAGCCATCCTTAATACGATAAACATGATCAAGGCCGTATAAAGCATTAAAAGGCAAAGCAATGACATCATCTTGCTGAGCAAGTTTTAGTTTAAGTTCAAGAAAACTACCTAAAGCAATAGCATAACGATTGCCTTTAATACTAAACAAGCCATCAATACCACCACTATCTGCCTTTACTTCACCTGACATACGTTCTAATTCAAATGTCAGTGGCTGCTGATTGAGCGTTGCTTGTGCTTGTAAGCCTTGTTTATTGTTCAGCATATCAAGTACCTGATTCATATAACGACCCGGTATCTGTGCTCTCACTTCTAAATTATTAAGATCATAAAGCGATATTAAGGGGTCGCCAGCACGCACGCGATCGCCTATCGAAACATCAAGCTTAGAAATACGACCTGCAAAAGGAGCAGTAATTTTGGTACGTTCAAGATCAACCTCAGCTTGCTGTAATAAAGCCTGAGCACGTTTAGATTGAGCTTGTAATTGTGCCACTCTTGCTGGATGTTCAGCGATATCAAAGTTCAAACCTTTCAGTGTCACCATTTGACGTTGCTTGGTGGCTTGAACATCATCAATGTTCGCTTGTGATGCTAGATTTGATTTCTCCAGTTTTTTAAAGCGGTTCACCGCATTATCAGCAAGTTTTAATAAACTGGTTTGTTGTTCTAAGAGGCTTTTATCTCGCTTAAAACGCTGATTTTCGCTCAGCATTAAAGCATCTGTTTCCGCTACATCTGCTTGACGTTGTGAGACTAACAATTGCATATCAGTGTCGTCTAATGTCATCAGTAATTGACCAGCAGTCACCTCTGAACCTTCCAATACATTAATCGATAAAACATCTGCAACGAGCGCTGATTTTAATACCGAATTTCTCGGTGTCTCTACACGACCATAAAGTGTTATTTGAGGTGAGACCTGCTGAATATTGACGGCAACAGTCTCTACTCGCCAAATCTTCTCAGGCTTTTCAATCACTATTTTTTCTGGCTTAGTTTGCTTCAACGCTATAAATGCCGCGATAGCGACTAAAATAATAAGCAGCGGGTACACGACACGTTTTAGCACTGAGTTCTCCTAGAGCACGAGCTAATAAAAGCAATATTGGTTAATGCAATTAAAAAATTTCAATTTGAAAAATGACTATTTAGCCATATTTTTATTTAGTATTCTTAGCGCCATTATGCCTTTTAAACTTTCGTTCAAAAGGCATAATGTTTTAGTCATAGATTATCTTCAACTCAAACATGTCTCGCTAAGCTAATTTTCTCTGGCTCACTTATTTTTTGTGTCTGTTGGTCACAATTCTTGCGCTTAATCTTGGAAACGCACTAATGATAGAAAGACACAATGCCGAGAAATAAGGTAACGATTGTACCAATAACACCATGATCCATAACATCATATCCCATGTATCAATCGGTGCACTGATGTAGATAACAGCAGCAGCAAGCCACAACGCAATCATGAACAAGGTTTCTTCAGAAGCTGAAGCAATCGCTTTAAATAAAGCAACAGATTGTTCCATTTTTGGCGTACGTACAAAAGGTCGGCCATCGGTAAATAAACCTAACCACATCGCTTTAGCAATCGTGTGTGATAACGCTAGCCCCGATAATGCAGCAGCAAATGTTTCCCTAAAACCACCGACAATTTTAATACCATGATAAAGATAAATCACTTTAGCAATTTTAAAGATAAAAAGACTCAGCGGTAAAATTGAAAAGATCACCAACGGAGGATCAAATTGTTGAGGCAGCGTAATCATTGCAATCGACCACGCTAAGGCAGCAAAGTTAAATATGATATTAATACCATCAGCCATCCAAGGTAACCAACCCGCTACGAAATGATAACGTTGGCCGGTGGTTAATTTAGTCGATTTACCTGTAAACAAGCTTTTTGCATGATTGCGTAAAATTTGCATCGCGCCATAAGCCCAGCGAAAACGCTGATTTTTATAATCTAAAAAGCTATCAGGCATTAACCCCTTACCATAGCTTTTAGACGTATAAATCGCTTGGTATCCCGCCGAGAAAATCATCAAGCCTAATTCCGCATCTTCGGTAATTGTTTTTTCACTCCAACCACCCACTTCTTCTAACGACGATCTTCGCACCATCGTCATCGTGCCATGTTGAATAATGGCATTACGCTCATTTCGCGTCACCATACCAATATGGAAAAAGCCTCGATACTCAGCAAAACAAATGGCTTTGAAAACGTTCTCAGACGCGTCACTATAATCTTGAGGTGCTTGAACAATCGCAACGTTTGGATGATTAAATTGTGGAACCAAATGACGTAACCAAGTCGGTTCTACGCAATAGTCGCTATCAATTACCGCAACAATGGATGCATCCGCAGCTGTTTCAGACAACGCAAAGTTAAGCGCGCCCGCTTTAAATCCAGCTAATGGTGCTTTGTGGAAAAAGCGAAATTTATCACCTAATAAAGCACAATGCGCTTCAACAGGCCGCCATACGGTTTCATCTTTTGTATTGTTGTCAATGACGATGACTTCATAGCGTGGATAATCCAACGCTGCCAAGGCATCTAAAGTAGCCATTAACATTTCAGGTGGTTCGTTATATGCCGGAACATGAATCGATACCATTGGCACCTCATCATCATCCATATCAATCAATATTAAGTCACGACGACGGCCTTTAACCCAGATTGTTTCTGCCCATTCATGTGCTTCTATTAATAGCACCATGATTACGCCGAACATCGCAAAGAGCATTAATACGCCGACCATGATTGATTCTGTGGTCATATACTGGCGAGAATAATCATAAATTATCCATACCACCGAGGTGGTTAAGATAAAGGCCACTAAGGCCAAAAAGCTACGTCCACGATGATTTAAGCTACCTGAATCACGCAGTAATAATGAAAAAATAATCGCGGCAATAACGACTGACAGTATGGCTAATGTTTGCCATTCTGGTAAGCCAATAATTGGATCTACAAACTCAAATTTAGCATTTCGTTGAGCATCATAAACGCCCCAATAAGCACCGACAGAGCCTTCATTCGTGCGTTTCCAAGGCTGATCGAAAGCCTCCATCACGTAATAAGTGTATTTTTTTTCTACAGCTCGCTCTAAAAAGCGGCGTAAAAATTTTGCTTGTTCTGCTTCATCAGCGGTTGCAGCTTTACGTGTTCGTCCATTACTTGGCCAGCCAACTTCAGCAATAACAATGTGTTTTTTAGGAAATAAATTCTTTAATATTTCCATGTGTTCATCAATATAATCTACCGCTTTATCATTCGCGATGCCTTCCCAGTATGGCAACATATGCACCGCAATAAAGTCGACATGCTCCGCTAACTCAGGATGCTTAACCCAGATATGCCAAGGTTCTGCCGTACTCACAGGCATTCCCACTTCAGAGCGAACATGATCTAAATACTTTATCAATTGACCAATAGGAATATCGTTTCGTAGTAACACTTCGTTACCGACGATGACACGTACTACATTGTCACGGTTTTTATCAGCAATTGAAATTAGATGATTGATTTCAATTGTATTTTGTTCTAACCGATCATCTATCCAGCCACCTAACGCAACATTAAGACCGTATTTTTTTGCAGCAGCAGGCACAGATGCTAGCGGGCCATCTACCGTATAAGTACGAATCGCATGCGTTTTACCTGCAAGCAACGCGACATCTTCTGCAATTTGCTCTTCTGTAGGTAATAAGTTTTTGGTGGGATCATTTTCTTCTCGCATAGGAGAAAATGAAAACCCTTGAATAATATCAGGCCACATTGGTTCAACTTCAGGCCGATTAACATACGCCCATAAGCCATAAGTAACGGCCGCGACAACCACTGCAATGGAAATATTGATTCTCAACATTTAATTTTGTAACTCCATCTAGGTATGGTTTTAGAAAACATACCTGTCAAAATATTTATGTATTTAACGATGACGACTCTTTGTACATCGTTAATGGCGCGCAGCTCGAAAGAGTTCAAAATATGTGTCCATTAGCCCTGAGTGACGATGGCTACACGAACAGCATCCAAACTAAGTTGTGCCGATTGCAAATAGTCTACTAATAACTGTTGAGATTGCTCGATATAAGCGATTTCTTCAGGGCGGATACTTGAATTCACAGCAGCCAACGCGGTTAATCTATCTTGCTCTGGCTGAAGCGAACGATGCATTGTACTGATTGCTTGATCAATAATCTGCTGTTGTTTTGTAACGGCTAATTGTTGGGCTTGTGTAATCAGTTCAGAAATTTTAGGACGGGCGTGACGAACCAGTTCTTGGGCCGTTACGCGAGGGATTCGACCCGCCGCCTCATTGAATGAAGATTCGGTTAACACGTCATTAAAATCTCGACCCTGTTCATCTGCGACAATCCGAAGATACGAATGGTTAAGATAACGTCCCACTTGCAATGCGCGTGGCGCAGGACATTTCATTATAAATATAGCTTCTAGCAGTAATGTTCCAGCTGGCAAGTCATCACGTTCAAGCGTACAAAAAGCACTATTACCAAAATCACTATTTATGATCATATCCATGCTGCCTAGCACCATTGGATGTTCCCAACTCAAAAACGCCATATCTTCACGAACTAATGCCCGATGACGTTTATAAGTTGCTGTTAAACCATCTTCCGGCAAACCTGGAAATTGATGTTCAACCATGTGATTGCCCGGTTCAAGAATGATGCTATCGGCACTGTGCATTTGTTGATCAACGCCGTATTCATCAAAGATTTTGTCCATGTAGGAAGCTAGTTCAAGCGTATTACTGGCTTCATGTAGGTCAGCAACTAAGTCATTGGCAACGGGTAAATCACATGAATTTAACTCTAATAAACGGTCTCTTCCTTGCTGAAGTATATTTAAGGTTTCAGCTGTAAGCTTTTGAGTTTCTTCAATAAGCAATGAAATAGATTTTTCATCATCAGCATGAAGTAAACAATATTGTAAAGACTCATTAACTGCTTGCTTAATCGCCCCACCAGCAGAAAATACTTGTTCAAATGCATTCAAACCTTGGTGATACCATTTCAATAAAACGTCTTGTGCTGAATGTTCGTAATACGGCACGTGAATTTGCACATTATGATGTTGACCAATCCGATCTAAACGACCAATTCGTTGTTCTAATAAATCAGGATTCAATGGCAAATCAAACAACACTAAATGATGTGAAAATTGGAAGTTACGACCTTCACTACCAATTTCAGAGCAGATCATGACTTGAGCGCCCTCTTCTTCATCAGCAAAATAAGCAGCTGCTCGATCACGATGAACCAGACTTAAACCTTCGTGAAATACGGAGCTACGTAAGCCTTTATTAACACGTAAATAAAGTTCTAAAGTCTGTGCCGTTTCTGCTTGGGCGCAGATGACTAAAACTTTATCTGATTTATATTCACTCAACCATTCAGCAAGCCATGTGACTCGACTATCCGTGTCCAGCCAATCATCAGAATCCTGCAAAATACGTTCTGCTTGAATTCTAGCCAACACATCGGCGTCTGCTTGCCCATCAATATATTCAGCAGGCGCTGTTAATGGATAGGCGTGCAAATGACGTTCAGGAAATCCTTCAACCACATCACGGGTATTTCTGAATAAAATTCGACCTGTACCGTGGCGATCTAATAAATCTCTAATCGCAAGATCTCTCGCCGTTACAAAGTTTTCTGCATTTTCTAATGCTAAATAACCATCTTGACCGAGATATTGCTCGATGATCGTTTGTTGCTTGCTCAATGTTTGTTGTGCATCATCAGCTAATAATTGATTCACTAACTCACTAACCGGTTGATATTCAGCTTCTTGCTGACGAAATTTAGCTAAGTCAAAATAACGATCAGGATCAAGTAAACGCAAACGCGCAAAGTGACTTTCAATACCTAATTGTTCTGGCGTTGCAGTTAACAATAATAAACCAGCCACTTCTCGTGCTAGCCCTTCAATACATTGATATTCGCTACTTGCTTGTTCTTCATTCCACTGTAAATGGTGCGCCTCATCAACAATCATCATGTCCCAAGATGCCAGTAATGCATCTTCGTACATCGCTTCATTTAGTGTTAAAGAAGAAAGGCTACACAAAACCAGCTGAGCACTTTCGAACGGATTGCCTTCATCCGCTTCCACAATAGCGGCATAACGCTCATCATCCATAATGGTGAATGCCAAATTAAAGCGACGTAACATCTCTACTAACCATTGATGCACCAAACTATCAGGTACAACAATTAAAGCGCGTTGAGTACGGCCAGTAATCAATTGTTGATGCAAGATAAGCCCTGCTTCAATCGTTTTACCTAAACCTACTTCATCGGCTAGCAATACCCGCGGTGCATGGCGCATGGAAACTTGATGAGCAATGTAAATTTGATGAGGCAATAACTGAGCACGTGCCCCCATCAAGCCAAATACGGCGGTTTGTTGTAATTA
>LAZR01000427.1_pt1 | contig 35991 bp, 53 predicted proteins | sample 329461 | NCBI WGS metagenome assembly LAZR01 (sample SAMN03002196, study PRJNA259156) | marine sediment metagenome | biome: sea floor; feature: Hydrothermal impacted sediments; material: marine sediment; isolation source: Loki non-amplified sample from Loki's castle hydrothermal vent sediment ...
TAGTGACGCGCTCACAGATGATCGCTTTGATTCAAATGGTTATTGGGCAAGCCGAAGCCGCCGCCCGTGCTGACGAGGGGGTGAAGGCGACAGCGTTGCGGGAGGCTTTAAGGGAATACGCCACAAACGAGATGATCATGGCTACAGGAACTCTTTTGACTTGCATGATTTGCAGCCAGAATACTTGGCGGGAAACCCGTGGCCCGATTGAGCACCTAGATAGCTGCCCACTTTACGAGTTACCCGAAGCCCCACCAGTTGAGCTGAGTGAAGAACAGGAGCGTGAGCGCATGATGGACGCGAAGGTGATCCCGGATGATCGATTTCCTGGTATCAGCAAGGGCGAGGGAACATGAGCTGGCATCCGGGGTTTATTGTTTGGGATGAGCGCGAGATGAATGACCCCGGTAGCGCGAACTGCCTAACGTGCGAGGACACGCGACAGGAGGCGGTGGACGCAATCGAGGAGCTATTCGGCTACCCAGCGGTGATTGAGGACACGGCAACTGGAATACTTGAACTCTATACTCCAAAGGCCATGTGCCAGCCTAAGAGCGATGGGGAGGGAACGTGAAACTCACCGGAGGTATTCGATCAGGTTCGCAAGGAAACGGTGATTGGCTCACTGCTCAGGCGTTACGTGAATGGGCCGAGCGGAAAGGGTTGCGGGTGCATGAGTTGCCATGCGGCGAAGTCGAAGTCATCTGGGAGGCTGAAGGTGATTATGAGATCGGCCCGGACAAGATTGTCAGGAAGCGTGGCGAGGGGGAGGGGACATGAGACGGATTATGTGTTGGCTCGGCTTCGGTGACGATTGCGGTCAGCCGTGGTACCTCTGCCCTGTATGCGGACTGGCTAGATTGTTTCGTGGGAGCGAGGGGGAGCGGTGAACACGCACTGTGAGGATTGCGGCACAAGATTGTATGGGATGCGGTGCGATAATTGCCACGAAGAACTGGTGATTTTCGAGGAGCAGATGAGCGAACATCCACGGGCGGCAGCGCATGAGTTTATGGAGAAGGTGGAAGATCAGCGTGAGGAAATACGACAGCGCAGGATTGAGGCCCAGCCATGAGCCAGCGCACCCGGACTATTTGGGAGGACGTGTTCAAAAAGGACCCGAGTTGCCAGCACCAATGGGATAAGACGTTCATCGGCGATGGGTTGAATTGGGGCTTTGGCGTTCACTCTCGAAGGTGCAAAAAATGCCGTAGCGTCCAAAGCTGGACGCCTCCTGCGCCAGTTAGGGTGAAGCCAGGTGAAACCGACGAGGCTGCATCTACGCGCCGGTACAGGGAAGCAATCAAAGCTGCCGAGAAGGCTGAGAAGCTACTGAAGGGTGGCAGGTATAGGCTCGTCCTCGTGGCGGTGCCTGAGTGAACCAGTCACACAAGATGGGTAAGGGGAGGAAACGGTGAGCGAAACGACGGTGACGGGCGACAACGGATTCATGACGATCACAAAGAGCCTCTTTGAACATGAGAAGCGCCAGCAATTCGAGGCGGGATGGCGAGAGGGTGTTGAAGATGCGGCTCAAGAGCTTGAAAACAATTACGAGCAGTACGTTCCGTGTGACCCGAGTCAGACGGCAAAAGATTTACGCGAGCAGTTATTGGTAATAGAGGGTCCACCCGCAGCGCAGCCAGCGGATGAAGGGAAGCCATTGAAGCAGTTGCGGTTGGAAGGCGTGGTCAGTTTCGATTGGGGAGGAGAAGATGGTGGGGGTGAAATTAAAATAGGCGAGTGGGGTTTGATCTGCGAGATATTGAAGCTCTTTAAATCTGGCGTCAAAGTCACCATTGCAATTATGGACGAAACTTTCGACGGCGAGCTGTTTGCTGATGTGGGTTGTGGTGGATATAGCGAATGGACTCCGGGTGATCCGGCGGAATTGAAGGTGGGGCCGCACAACATCTTTTATGAGCTGCGTAGGTTTGAAGGGAAGAAGGTGACCGTGGTCGTGGCTGAGGGACCCGTCAATCTGTTGGCGGAGGAGGGGAAGCCATGAACCACAATAAAAGCGCACACAAGAGAGTCCCGTTGAATCGTACCCGGGAGCGGCTCAGAAGGATGGAGCAGATTCGGCGGGGCTTGCTGAAGGCTACCCCGTTGCCGCTGTCGATTCCGTTGTCGGTGGTGAGCGTGAATGCGAAGCGGCCGATGATAAAGACAGGGAAGTCGTGAAGGGGAAGTCACCAAAGCCTTGCAACGATTGCAAGGGCGAGGGATTCACTCATCGGATGAGTACCGGGCATCGCATGTGTGTGCGTTGTCAGGGGATGGGGATCGAATGGAAGCTGGTCCCGGAATACGTGAAGCACGCCCGATGGATGGACCGATGGGCGAAGCGGCGCGCACTGATGAAGCCATGCAGTTGACGGCGTGGATGCTGGAGCCTGCGGTGTGGCCGCCGCTGATCCTAGTGGGCGCCATCATCTACCTCGGAGATCGTTTGTTTCATTCGGCCTGATGGGCTACCATCTGAATACAGGACCTGTTCGGTGGACCCTTTACAGGGAGCCTCCGCCGACGCAAGCTCGTTGTCTGGTTCATGGTTGTCCCAGCTTCGGGGCAGGTCCTTGCAATCATCGTGAGTGAACTGAGGATAAAGGGAATCGTCGGGAGGGAAAACGTGGTCGATGGGCAGAGGATGAAGTACGCCCCCGGGGTCCTCGAGTCCATCGCCACTGAGCTCGCAGATACTGCGGTCGTATATTGTTTTAATAAGGAGAAGCTGGTTGGCGTCGTGGAGTCCGGCCGCATGGTCGGCCCGAATCTTGAGGTGACCGTGAAGCTCGCGGAAGAATGGGCCACATACATTAAGGGCAAGCCGATTACACTCAGGCCTGGTTTTCAGTGCAGATATCACGAGGACGGCTTGGTGGTTGTCATCGACGAGATCACCACTATCTGGATCAGCATCGTCCCGGAAGAGCTGTCCTACGCCATCGACGCCGAGGCCGAGGTGCGCGGGGCGTTGCTGCTCAAGCAGATGGAGGACGCCAAAGATGAGCCGACCCACGGCGATTGAACGTGAATGGCGGAAGGCGCTACGGCCTATCGAAAGAGCCCTTAGGCAGATCTCGTCCGGCCTCCGCTGGTGTCAGCGGCCATGGTGCAAGCATGAATGGGGCATACACGTTACGGCCAAGTTTCGATTGAACAAGAAGGGAAAGCGTATATGGCCGGGAAAGATAACCAGGGCCGTAGCGAAGTGTCAATTCTGTGGGATACGGATGCCATGAGGCTGATCCCGCGCTGGGTCTGGAGGCTGATACCGCATGAGCACCTGTACGTTGTGCCGTCCATAACGGTGAGGATAGGTGAGCCGGTAAGGTTTGAAGTGAAGCCTTGCTCACGGTGTGCGAAAGAGGTACCGGGATGGCCTGACCTCATGGCGCTGGTCGATGCGTGGCAAGCCCGGAAGCACGCGCGTGCGGCACAGCAGCGTGGGCAGCATCGCTCTCGCAGGAGGAAAAGCTGGAGATCATCAAGGCGGAGAATCAGCGCTGCAAGGGCGTGCTGGGGCTGAGGCCATGAGACTCATCCCGCGCTGGCTCTGGAAGTTGATACGGCACAAGTGCTGCTTCCGACCGAGCCATCTGGTGAAGACGTTCCTGGGCCACAGGCAGTTCAATCAGAAGCAAGTGGGAAATACGGCACTGATGAAATGCCGGTGCGGCATGCAGACGTTTCGATCACTCCGGCCGGATCAACCAGACCCCTATGCTCTATATGTGAATTATGTGAAGACGGGACGGTTCAGGGGTAAGGTGATGAGCGTATGACGAGACACCTCAAGCGGGACAAGGATGCCACCCCGACGATTTGACTGGGACGCTGTTGTCGAAGCCTGGAGGGTAGCGAAGGCCAAGAATCCCTTACTGACTCAGGAACAGTTCTACCGAGACGAGGGGATCAACGCCAAGACGGCCTCACGGCGCATCGGTAGGAAGCTAGCGGAAACCTGGAGGGCGATTCAAGCAGAAGCCGAGAAGGCAGCAAACACTCGGCACGGCATCAACCTGGCTGAAGAGCTGGTTGAAGTCTTCAGGAAAGGCAAGAAGCTATACCTGTTCGCAACGGACAAGCTGCTCCCGGAAGTTAAGAAGGTGGACGGCAAGGAGGAGCTGGCTGATCCAGCGGTGCCCCTGGAGAATGCGGCAGACGCAACCAGGCTCGGGGCCCTGGGCCAGTCGGCTATACTGGATGTCACCCGATTGATGTCGGGAGGTCAGCCCATCATGAGACCGACCGGCACGGTGCCGACGTTCAGGTGGAATGATCCAGTGAAACCAAAGAAAACTAGGAGGAAACCATGAGGGGCCACCATCTAACCCCAGAGGGCGAGTTCCAGAGCGACAAGTACAAGGATTGGTGCCCAAAGGGCTACTTCGCCCTGAAGTTCACTGACCCGATGGCGCAGCTTGTGATCCTGCACTATGCCGACATCACCCTGGACGAAGAGTTGGCCTTCGACCTTCGGGCCGCCGTGAAGGTGGCGCGCGGGGGGAAGCTCCAGGCATGAACGAATCGGGGCCTGGATGGGAGCTCCGTCAGGGTGATGTCCTGGCGGAGCTTGGCCGGATGGAGGACAACTCGGTCCACTGTGTCGTGACGAGCCCGCCGTACTGGGGACTGCGGGATTATGGAGTGAAGGGACAAATCGGCTTGGAAGAAACGATCGAGGAGTATATCGCAAAAATAGTCGAGGTATTCGAGCAGGTCAGACGCGTGCTGCGACCCGACGGCACACTATGGCTGAATCTCGGCGACTCCTATGCTGGCTCTTGGTGTGGGAATAGCATGAGACCAGGTGGCGGAAGTCAGCGTCCAGGCTTACCGGGATTTCAGCCCCTCGATGCGCGGGTACCTCCTCGCAATGGCTACATTCCAAAAGGACTCAAGCGAAAGGACCTCATGGGGATACCTTGGCGGATCGCGTTCTCCCTGCAGGGAGCAGGATGGTGGTTGAGGTCAGATATCATCTGGTCGAAGCCGAATCCGATGCCCGAGAGCGTGACCGACAGACCTACCCGGGCGCACGAATATCTATTCCTGCTCACAAAAGCAGAACGGTATTATTACAATGCAGACGCGATTCGGGAGCCGTTATCACCGGCGACGAAGATACGGATTACCCAGCCGACCTTTGATCGGCAAACTGGCGGACCGAAGGACAATGGTACCGGGAACAGGTCTCATCGAAAGGCCTTGCGGAACCTACATGCAAAACATGAGGACGAGAACGGTAAGTGGCGATGGAACGGGTCTGAGTTTCATACGGTACCCGACAGCAGCATCGGCGCCAACAAGCGCACCGTCTGGGAGATTCCCACCCATCCCTATACTGGGGGCCACTTTGCGACCTTTCCGGAGAAGCTCGTGCGGCCTTGTGTGTTGGCAGGGTGTCCCGACGAAGGCCTCGTCATGGACCCGTTCGCCGGATCGGGCACGGTGGGGATTGTGGCGCTCGATCTCGGTCGCCGCTTCGTCGGCATTGAGCTCAAGCCGGAGTACTCCCAGATGGCAGCGAAGCGACTGAGGGCGACACCATGGCAGACTCAAATCCCTGAGGGCTCCCCGTCCAAGTAGAATTCAACCGTCTTCCCTGGCAGAAGGAAGCGGCGGAGCTGCTCGAGGAGTTCAGCTATCTTGTCGCCGAATGCGCGGTCTACACCGGGAAGACCCACTGGGCAGCCGCCCATTGTCTCGAGAATATGTGGCAGCATCCGACGGGAGAAACCTTCTGGTGGGTGGCCGCGATCGACTGGCAGATCAAACGGTTCTGGCAGGAGTTCGAGCCGGCCGCGAAGTATACCGGAGCTGCCACGCGAATCATGCCGCACTGCTACGCGGAGCTGCCCCCACTGGAAGGAACCACTGAACGGCCTACCGTGCTCTATGGTGTGACAGCAAAGAGCCTCGATTCGATCTCGGCGTTTCACCCGACCTTTATCTACGTCGATGAGGCTGCCATGTTCTCACCGCAAGCCTGGAACAGAATACGAATCCGGCTGCTCGGCGGCCGTGGAGCCGTGATCCTGAGCACACCCCGACCGAACTTCTGGGCGAAGATTGCAGAGTGGGGCCGGGCTCGCCGTCACAAGAAGTGGTGCTACGTCCATTGCACGACGGAGGAGGCTGGAATCTTGAATCCGCAGGAGATCGAGCTCCTCAAGGAAGACTTGCCTGCAGCCCTGTTTGATCAGGAGGTGTTGGCGAAGGTGGTGGCCGATGCTGGGGCCGTCTTCCCGAACGTGGGCACCGTTGCAGTCGGTGCGATCGAGAAGCCTCGGGAGGGCGTGCGGTACATCGTGACCTATGACCCCGCGAAGTTTCGGGATTATGCTGTCGTCGCTGTCTGGCGAGGGCTAAAGCAGGTCTTTGCTCAACGCTGGCAGAAGATGAACTATACCGTGCAGGTCCCGCTGGTGGCTGACGTGGCTGTCGAGTACAACATGGCCGACATCATCATGGACTCTCAGGGCCCCGGGGAAGCCCCGTTCGAGATGCTTGAGGATGAGTCGATCACCCGGGTCAACAAGGAAACCGGGGAAGGCTTCTATGTGACCGGCGTCAAGTGGGACAACGCCTTGAAGGGGCGGCTGGTGAAGGATGCCATCATCGCCTTTGAGCGCAAGCACATAGAGCTAGTTGACCCGGAACATGGGGAAGTGTATTCTACGTTCGTTAACGAGCATCAGAGGTTCGAGCAGCGCCGGTCACCGTCCGGCATCTCGTACACCTACAACGCCCCGCCAGGCGAGCATGATGACTGCGTTAGCAACACACTCTTGCTGATGCACGGTGTTCGGAGTCCACAGATCACCCACATCGAGCCGGAGAAGGAGAAACGCGAAGAAGATGCTGCAGGAGATGGCCGCACTCGTACGCCGCGCATCACGGTTATACGCTAGAGTTAAAGAGGTCGACTTCCTCAAAATCTTCTCGCTGCAGCAGACGCGCCGGCGCAGCCGGCCGACGAGCTTCCAGGAGTTCTTACGGATCACCCTTCAGTCGGAGTGGATGGCGGTCTCCATTCTCCGGATCGCTGATGCGATCATGTTCAACGGCTGGAAGATCGTCGACAAGCGAACCAAGAAACCCATTGAAGACCCTGACGCTCCGGTCGTCTCAATCTTCACCACTCCGAACCTTGCGAGCACCTGGCACCAGTTCATCGAGGAGCTCGTCTGGTTCTGGATGGCGACGGGGAATGCGTTCATCTGGAAGCGCAGAAGCGCCGAAGGAACGGCACCGTTTCAGCTTTGGTTGCTAGACCCCGTGCGCGTGACAGTCGTGCCAGACCCAGTAAACTTCATCAGCCACTATGAGCTGCTCGCGTCCACTGGAAACAAGAATGCACGGTTCGAGCTCGAGGTGATTGAGCATGTTCGCTTCGGTAACCCATTCGATCCATATCTCGGGCTGGGCAGGGTTGAGGCAAACCCGCGCATGTATCGGGTAGACGACGCGGCTGCATCCTACGCTGAAAACTTCTTTGAGAATGACGCGAGCCCGGGCCTCGTACTTCAGACAGCAGGCCGCCTTCATCCGTCGACACTGAATCACCTTAAAGAGCAATTCGAGGAGCAGCACAAGGGACATAGGCGGTCACATGGGCTGTCGATCTTAGAGGAAGGCTTAACGATCGAGAAGGGCCTGACCTCGATGCCGCGCGAAGCTCAGTTTCTCGAAACTCGGAAAACAATCCGTGAATCCATCCTGGGCGTCATGGGAGTTCAGCCGCTTCAAGCCGGAATCACTGAAGGCGCGAACCGCGCGACGGCATTCGTTCAGATGCGCCTGTTTCAGAAGCACACTATCGCACCACTACTCAAGCGTCTGCAGCTCAACTTCAGCAAGATCGCCGCGAACTTTGGGCCGTTCGCCTTTGTGTTCGACGAGATGGTTCAAGAGGACAACCTCGAGGACGCCCAGATCGCGCAGCAATACTTCGCGGTTGGCGCGATCACCCCGAACGAGATCAGGGTCATCTACGCTGGGCTGCCGAAGGTCGAAAACAATCCTGCCATGGATGACTTTTACTTCCAGGGTGGGCTATTCAAGGTTGGTGAAGAGCAAGCGATCCCGTTCGGTGCTTCGACGGAAGGAGATACGCCGGCCGAACCGGGTGCCGAGCTGCCCGAGTTGCCTGCAGAGCCTGAGGCGAAGGCGCCACAGGGTACGCCATTACAGCAGCGGGTGCTTCGTCATTACAGGATTCGCCAGGCATCACAGACCGTCAATATCCGGATGCAGGTTCGTCGCTTCTTCCGGTCGCAGGGTGACGCGGTTATCAAGCGGCTCCTGACGGGTGAGGCGAGGAGCTTCACAAAGGGCGTCGACGACATCTTCAACACCGAACAGGACGATCGGATCTGGCGGCAGACCATGCGCTCGATCTTCACGGGCACTGTGCTCGAGGAATTCACCCTCACGTCGCGGCTGATGGGACTTGAGGACCGACCGGGCCGGCTGCCCTTTGAGCCCGGTGAAGCCAACTTCGAGCAGCGCATCGACCGGCTGGCGTCGAAGGTGACCAGGGTAAGCCAAGCGACTAAAGAGAGGCTGGATGTAGTTGTGGCAGAAGGCATCAGGCTCGGGCTCAATCCATCGGCGATCGCTAACGGCGCACCAGACCAGGGTTACGCTGGTATTCGTGGAATCTTCGAGGGAGAGTTCGCGCAGAACCGGGCACAGCTCATCGCGCGCACGGAGTCAGCCAAGGCGCTCGAGCAAGCGAACACGGCAGTCTATAAGGGGCTCGGCGTGACGGTGTGCGATGTGATCGGCTGCGAGGATTCGGAGATCGTGCCGGGTCAGAAGTGGGGATGCAATAGCCGAGGCATTCCGATCGATGAGGCCGCCATGATCGAGTTTCACCCGAACCATAAGGGCGCGATCGTCCCGAGGGTGAGCAAGGCGGCCGACATTCAGGTCATCATGGCTTCCATGCTGCCGGGGCCAAAGAAGAGCAAGCCTAAAGCCTGATGGCAACGATCACGTCCTTCTCGCCCCGGGGAGTCAGAACGATGTCCGTCAGCGATGAGGAGCGGTCAATCATTCACCACTGGCGTCGGATTACAAAGCGTGGACAGCTCATTCTGGCGAAACTAGACGGTCGGCTCGACAACTGCGAAGTGAAGGTGCAGCATAACAGGTCGTCTTTTATGGGCTCAGTGGACCCAGGGCTTGACAGTGGTGATACCGACGATTAGTATCGTTTGAACGGGCCCACCAGGGCCTCAAAAATCGAAGCAGATAAAAACGCCTGAGGGCGGTTGAGTCGAACCTAAGCGGAAGCTGGGGCGGCGCGACCGCCCTCTTTTTTTTGACGATGGAGGGCATCGCATGGAAAAGAACATCTTCCTGGAAGCGAAAGCGGTCGGGGTCGATTCAAAGGCAGGCACCGTCACCGGTTTCGCAACCGTCAAAGAAGTGGATCGCCACGGCGATCTGATGTTGCCGACGGCCTTCAACGATACGCTCGAAAACTTCAAGAAGAATCCAGTCCTTTGCTGGTGCCATGATCTGCAAGCTCTGCCGATTGGCAAAGTGATCAGCATTGATGTTCGGGAAGAAGGGGTCAAGTTCACCGCCAAGTTCGCAAGCTCGAAATTCGCGCAAGAGATTCTGCAGCTCTTTAAAGAGAAAATCCTGCGAGCATTTAGCGTTCAGTTCATTCCCAAGAAAACCCGCGACCCGAGCGACGAGGAGAAGACTCTTCACGGTGACGAACTCGGCAATGTTATCGAGAAGGCCGATCTGCTCGAGATCAGTCCGGTTACCGTGCCGGCCGTGGTGAATGCGTTGACCACGAAAGGCTTTGGTTCTGAAGTCAAGCGACTTCACGGCTGGTATGCAACGGAGCAAGGCAAGGCTGAAGCTGAAGCCGAGGAAGTCAAAGAGGATGACCCCGAACCCGACAGCAAGACCGTTCACGATCACGTCCGGGCAGCTCAGGAGTTCATCGCCCAGTCCGGACAATCGTTGAACGGTGCCAAAGAACAGATCGATCTGGCGGTCGAGATTCTGAATGCCGACGAGGAACCGGCTGAAGAGCCGGGCGATGAGGGGTCGGGGCACGAAGAAGAGGAGAAGCCCGACCAAGAGCAGGCGAGCGCAAAGGATCAGGCATCGTTTGACACACTGTTAAAAAACATCGAGTCGGATTTGACTTCCCTTGAGAAGCAGCCGGCTCACCAGGGAGGAAACTGACATGGATAAAGCAACGCTCAAGCGGCTCGAGGACGTCCTCCGTGGGGTGAGCGGACAGATCAAGCTGCTCCAGAAGGAAAAGATCGGTAGCACGGCCGCGCTCGAGGCGTTAGGTGAGGAGATGGAGAAGCGGTTGCGCGAGCAGATCATGACGGAAGTGCTGCAAAAGCTGCCGGGCGACAGGATGGTTGATCTTCACGGCAAGGCTGCGGCAAGCCGGAAGCGGCTGAATGAGCAGTGCCACTTCATGCTGCAACACGAACAGGCTCGCAAAGCTCCCCAGACGGAGATGAAGGCGCTCGGGCTGGACGTTGGAAGCGCCGGCGGCTTCCTGGTGGCCGAAGAGTTCCGGGCCGAGGTTCAGCGGAAGCTGATCAAGCGGTCAGTGATTCGACCGAACACCCGCGTCTTCACTGGCGTCGGGAAGAAGGGCACCCTTCCGCAGGAGACCGGGACGGTCAATACGACCTGGGAGAACGAGAACGTCAAGGGCACGGAGAACACGAATCCGAAGTTTGGGGCCCTGTCCTGGAACCTGAACAAGCTCCGGGTGCTCGAGAAGATCAGCGATGAGCTAGTCATGAACTCGGAGGTCGATATCGTCGATCTGGTCACCGACCTGATCGCCGAGCAGATCGAGGTCGAAGAGGACAAGGTGTTCATGAACGGTTCAGGGTCGAACCGGCCGAGCGGGTTGCGGCTCCTTGCGAACGTCGGGTCGCGTGCCTTGACGGGTGCGCTGGACTATGACTTCTTCGTGGACCTCAAACACGATCTCTTGAGTCAGTACCGCCGGGGCGGGACCTGGCTGATGGAGAACACCATCCTTGCGTTGACGGCGAAGGTCAAAGACTCGAATGGGTTGCCGATCTTTGTGAGCCTCAATTCGTTTGGTAGCTTTACCACGGAAAACACCCCGGTCAACACTGTCGGGTTTATCCTTGGTTCGCCGGTGCTTGAGCAAAACAACATCCCGACCAATCTGGGAGCAGGTTCGGATGAGTCGGAAATCTGGTTCACCGACCTGATGAAGTCGTACATCATCTTTGATGGTGGAACGATGGAAGTCAGCTCGACGACCGAAGGCTTCGAGACCTTCGAGTCAGACCAGATCGGGATCAAGGCGAAGATGTTCGTCGACGGTAAGGGTAACATCGCCGAGGCCGCAGTGAAGGGCACGGCGGTCAAATAACGGGGCCACAAGGAGGCTTTTGATATGAGTCAAGCAACAGGATCAATCAGTCAGGGAACGATCCAGGAACAGACTAAGACCCTCCAGGGCCTGCGTCCCGTGGCGCTTACCGCAACCGTGAACGGGATCGTGTTGGATCGAAGCACTTTCCAGGCTTTGCTGTTAGTCCTCAGTGTCGGGGCGATCTCGGGAACGCCGACCCTCGACGTGAAGGTGCAGCACGGCACGGAGAGCGACGGCTCGGACATGGTCGACGCAGTTGCCGGCCCTCTGCCGGGCAGCGGCGTGACCTTCGCTCAGATCACCACGGCGAACCAGGACGCGATCGAGCTCCTGGTCGACGTGCGGAAGCTCAATCAATTCGTCAGGCCCGTGTTCACCGTCGGGGGTGGATCACCGAACCTCGTGACATCGCTGATCGCGGTGCTCTCGGGTGCTGACAACTACCCGGCATAAGGAGGAAACCATGAAGCTCGTAGTCAAAGACAAGTGCGTTGTGAACGAGAGTTTTCAGGTGGGTGACCCACCGCATGTTCGGGAAAAGTCTCGCAAGTTTCTGGCTGGACAAGAGTTCGAGGTGAGTGAGGCCCGGGGTAAGCAGCTCCTGGGCATCACCCCTTGCACGGTGCAGCCGGCCGGCCTGGTCGCTCAGGTGAAAGAGAAGCTCAAGAAGGTCAAGAAGTAACAGGGCCGACGGAGCAGCGGGTGGATGGCGGACTATGTAACGCTTGTCGAGGTCAAGAACCATATAAGCCTCGAACAAGATTCGACGGAGCAGGACACCAAACTGACCGCCATGATCAAGCAAGCGCAGAAGGCCATCGAGACCTGGACCGGGACATGGTGGGACGCTCGAACCAAGACCATTCAGACCGAAGCGACTCACAGACGTCAGATCAAGCTGTTCATGCCGGCCCGGATCATCAGCCTTACCAGCGTCACGGACGGGGTCGAGGGCGGGACTCAGACGGGCACGGTGATTCTAGCAGCGGACCTTCGGGTTTACGAGACATACATCGAAAGAAGCGGGAGGGTATTTTGGAGCGACGAGCAACTGGACATCGAGGTGGTGGGGAGCTTCGGGTACACGGTGGTGCCCGACGACATCAAGGTTCTCACCCTCGAGACCATCGGTATTCTGGCGGCCATGAAGCAGAAGTCGTTCACTCAGGACGATGGAGTCGAGCGCACGGTCTTACTGAACGCACTCCCGACCTGGGTCAAGGAGATCATCCAATCTCGCCGGATGCACAACTTCGTCAATCAGCCGTGGCTGATCACCCCGGTCGAGTAGATGGGGCTATGGGCGAACACGATCAACAAGCTGCAGGACGTCTTGGAAGCGAACATTGCGTCGGGGCAGCCGTTGCAAGTGTTCAGGGATTTAGTGGTCGGGGAGCAAGAGGCGGTGACGTCATTGAAGCCGCCGTTTCTCTGGTTGCATCTGGACACCGACCCGATCATCGAGGACTGGCACGCAGCGAAGGACCGGAAGCAAGCGGAGTTCACTTGTCTGGTGCATGTGGTCGTACCAATCAGGAAGGCCGCGAGACCTTACGGAGTGGAGGGCGATTCGGCCCAGTTCGGTGTGTTAGTGGGGCTGGCTGACGTGATGAACGTCATCGACAGCAACCGGTCCGCGATCATAGCTTCAGATCTCGACAATGTCGACATGAATCTAGGTGTGAGGGCCGTAGTCAATCAGGGCAACAAGGACATGAACGCGATCATCGCCGTTACCTTCCTGCAGCAGTACGGTGCAGGTGGACGGTAGAGGAGGGAACCGTGGCGGTTAAAGAGGGATCGAACAAAGCAATCTTCGGAGCGGAAACGAAAGGCCCGGTCAAGATCGAGTATGTCGGCCCGAAGGATGAGGTCTACATGCCGGCCGATGTGCGGCTACCCGGCGGGCATACGTCTCGCCACACCGTCTTCACGAAGGGGAAGGCTGTCGAAGTCGCGGGCCCGATGGCTGCGGAGCTTCTCAAGCAGCCGGACAAGTTCAAGGCGGTGAGCTGATATGCCTCCGGGTCTAGGGCATCTCGCATACCTCGCTGTCGTCAAAGAGTCGGTTTGGGGTACGAAGGTCGTCGCCGGCATGGACTTCCTCGAGTTCCTGAATGAGACTCTCGATGAGACGGTTGAAGAGAAGATAGTCCAGGGCATCAACAAGGGTCGCGTTCGGACCAAGCGCGTGCAGGGTGCGAAGACGATCGCAGGAGACATCAACTGGGAAGTGAACGTCGAGGACGTCATCGGAGACATCATTAAGGGTATCCTGCCGACCGAGGTCTTTGTGGACGATGGCGGCGGCAACGGCGGTCAGCACACCTTCACCCCGGGCAACGTCCCGACGATCGGGCTTACGGTTCAGGTCGGAAGGGATACCGCAGTCCGTGACTTCTTCGGCGGGAAGGTCGGGGCTCTGGTGCTCAATGCGGCTTCCGGTGAGCTCCTACAAGCTACGGCCAGCATGGTGTTCAAGAATGCCGATTCGGGATCTGATCAGGCGGTCACCTATAGCACGCAGAAGCCGCTGGTCTATCACACCGGAGTCATTCAGATCGATGGGGTAGCCTTCGAGATCAGCGAATTCGCCTTGACGATCGCGGCGGGCCTGAAGCAAGATCGGCGTATCCTGGGGTCGAATCTTATCATCGAACCGCAGCCCGGAATGTACGAGGTCTCCGGGACCTTCCAGATCGCCTTTGACGATGAGGTTCAGATCAACAAGTTTCTGAATGGCACGGCGTCGAAGTTGTCCATCGATTTGACGGGTCCGTCGATCGGTACGACCGTCCGTCGGTTACGGCTGGTTGTACCCGAGGCCTTCTTTAACGGCGAAACGCCGAAGGTTGGCGGGGCGGATGAAGAGACTCGGATCACGATTCCGTTCATGGCTATCAAGACAGGGTCCGGGACGCCTGACGAGCTCGTTGAACTCAAGCTCGATAACAGCCGGCAAAGCGTGTACTGATGCAGGTCAAGAGCGCCGTGGTCGAGAGCTTCGAGACTCCCCGGATACATGGCACACTAATCTAGGATCGGAGCGGCGGTATGCCCGTAACGCTCAAATTCGAGATTGACAAGGCCGCCCAAAGGTCCATCAACCGCCTCAACCCGCGAGCCGTGGAAGATGCGTTACTGGAGGGCGGCCGTCAATTTAGAATCCTGATGCTCAGAGCTCTGGTGCAGTCCACTCAGAGATTGACCACCACAAGAACCGGCACGCTGGCGAGGTCCTGGCGATCGAAGCAGAAGCAGCCTGGCACGATTGAGTTTACGAACATCGCAAAATCCAGCGGAGCTCAGGGTATACCCTACGCCAGCTTCCTCGAGTTCGGCACCCGCCGACATCGGATCGTACCCCGATTCAAGAAGGCTTTACGGTGGAGACTGGGAAGCGGCCAGCCGGTCTCGTCATTCCAGGCGACCACGGCGCTCGCATCCAATCAGTTCGCATTCAGCAAGGGGCATTTTGTGGCCGGCATAAAGAAGCGGCTGATCTTCCTCAAGACATTCAGGAAGGAAGGCGCACAGTTGGGCGTGTTCGTGGGGAGGGCGATCGAGCGTGCTTTGGCAAAGACTTAAAGAGATATATAGGAATCATCGAGCTGGCAACGCAGTCGTCGGCTCCGAGAAGGGCCCCCATCCGCTGATTCCGTCCCGGGGTGAGATGGCGATATTGAAACGTCTGATCATTCAAGGGAAGGGCCGGGTGTATGGTCCACGCTGGCACCGTGGAGCTGTCTACTGGGAAGGTCTCAGGGTAGGCGGGACACACCAGGAAGCCGTCGACTTCGCGCTCGAGCCGGAGTTCAGTCGAGTGAGTTTTAAGATCGAGAGGGTCTGATGGCGAGATTTAACTTCCTCCAGTACACCATCTCGGTCGAGAAGAAGACCGGGGCTATCGTTAAAGTCCAGACGGAGCTAAAGGGCGTCGAGCAGGCCGGCAAACGTGTTGAACAGGGCGCCAAGAAAATGGAGTCCGCCTTCGGCGGCATCGGGTCCACGCTCAAGACGATCGGAATTGCTGCTTTCCTGTTCAGCGCGGTCAAGCAAGCAACGGCAGCCAGCGATTCGCTAAACGAGCTCAATAGCGCATGGAAGGAAGGCGTCGGCACGATCATCAATGAGTTCGAGCCTGCCCTTGCTCTTATGAGTCGCGGCCTGCAGGGCGTCATCTTGTTAATCACTGGATTAGTGAAGGTCATCAGTACCGGATTCAAGGGGGCCCTTGAGGTGATCACGAAGCTGCTCGCGCGGGACTTCACGGGTGCATTGAAGGCGGCCGAGACCACGGTCGAAGTGGGCTTCGAGAATATCCTTGACACCATTCAGGCGGCCGGCGATCGTGCGGCCCAGATCACGCGCGTCAGCGAACAGGTGCAAAGCAAGATCATCCTAGAGGAAGGTAAAATCCGCCTGGGGAATCTGAGCCTTACTGGCGAAGAGCGGCTGGCGCTTGTTGACGACATAGAGAAGCGTGCGCTGGCAGTTCTGAGGGCTTCGGGCGAATTCCTGATTGCCGATAAGACGCGCCAGGCCAAGCTGGAGATTGAAATCCTCAAAGAGCTGGCTACAGAACGGGAAGCGGCGCAGCGCGAAATTATCACCAATGACACGATCCTGGCTCAGACGCAGGCAGAAATTCGTCAGGTGGCGATTGATGATGAGGCGACGTCAGCCGAAGAGCGACAGGAACTTCTTGTTGAACAGCTGGCTCTACGGATAGAAGCCATCCAACAAGCCGCTCAGGTTCAATCGCTGACAGAGGAAACTGTTAACGCAAAGATAGAGCTGGCAACGCTCAAGCACATAAAGACTCTAAAGAAACTCAAGGATGATCAGTTCAAGGGTGATGTAGCGGCCACGAAGAATGACCTTAATCTGAAGCTCAAGGCTTTGAAGACCACGACGGGCCTCGATGCTCAACGGATAGCGGGCATTAGCTCTGCCGCATCCGCCGAGTTACAGATCGCTGGCAATGCAGCCAATGCAGCGCGCGCTGGTGGAGCTCAGGCAGTAAAAGATGCAGGAGCTTTTGCAGCCCGGATCATATCGATCAAAGGTGCAGAGGCAACGGCCCGGGCCTTCGCTGCTGCTGGCGGATTCCCGCTCGGGATTCCGGCTGCGATCGCTACTGCCGCAGTCTATGCTGGGCTGGCGGCAACTGTGTCGGCCATTAGCGGAGCCGTCGCCGCAAAGATCGCACCACCAAGTGGGGGTGGTGCTGCAGGACCGGCCGGCCCTGGAGGTGGAGCATTCGGCTTTCCGACACCTGTTGAGGTTGTAGAGCCTGTTGGTGGTGGCGGTGGCTTTACTCCATCCGAAGCTGCAGTGGTTCCTGGTGCGGCTCCTGGATTCGGCCGTGAAGATGGTGGCGGTCCAGTAGCGATCGTGCAGGTCTTCACCGTGGCTGGTAAGATACCGCCCGAAACGGCAAAGCTGATCGCGCAAGCGTTGAGAGACAATCAGAGGTAGCTATGGCACAAGGCGATTTCAAAACTACCATCTCGCTGGGCCCTCCTGGAAAGGAGATGGCTCTGACCAACGCCAACGACGCGCAGATCGTCGAGCCGTTCCAGGAAGCCGCGGCGCGGGTCGAGGCCACGGCAGAGAACGTAGTTGGGGAGGCGTTCACCGAAGTGTTCTCGCAGTACGCGCCCGACTTCACCATCACGCTTGACGCGGCCAACAAGAAAACGCGCGATGCAATCCGGGCAATCTACGCGGTCGCCGACACACACCTGAGCTTCCTATACGCGGACGACTGGGAAGCCATCTCGGAGCGGTACATCCTGAAAACCCCCACGACATTCGAGGTGCGCACGAACCCGTACCAGCGGCTCGACAAGGAGTACCAGGATCTCAGCCTCGGCACGATCATCGATAACTTCAAGGTGTTCAGCGACCGAGACATGCGGGCCGGCCAGGTCACCACCGACTTCTTCGCTGGTGGCGGAACCTATAATCGGGACAGCAGGCTCATCACGCTTGCCACATCGCCGGGCCCTGCGGGGACCGTCGTGTTCATGAATTACACCTTCGAGGGGTGTCGCGTGCGGATCGTTGGGCCTCCCGTCATGCGGACCATCAGGTTCTTCGATTCGACGGGACAGAATCGGTGGGCGATACGTCTTAGGCTGCGAGCGGCCTAGTGGCGATCGTTGGGATTACTTCGGCCTTCATCAAGAAAACACTCACGGCGAGTGACGGCGCAATAGTAGTCCCCAACCTGAACTCAGACGGTTTCGAGCCCATCATCGTCGTCAAGACGTTCGTGAACACGACGAACGGCCCGGGCTCGAATGCGCCTGCAGTAAGCGGCATCACGTTCGGGGTGACGGCACTTACGAAATTCACTGAGATCATCTCAACGGGGTTGCTGCGCTCAGAGATTTTCACGCTCGTTGGATTGTCTGCTCTGCGCGACATCACGGTGACGTTTGCAGCGCTCTCTGGTGGAGAGACTGCGGAAGCCGTTGTACTGGTCGAGGTTTATACTGGAGTCAACCAGTCAACGCCTCTAGGTGGTACGACCTTCACCAGCTTTGTGGATGGCGCGACCATCTTCTCCTCAAACATCGACAGGCCATCGACCAGCCTACTCACAGAGGTGGCGATCGCCAGAGTGGACCATGCGCTGAGTCCTGCTGGTTCGGATCAGGCGGAGCATTTCAGGCAACTTCAAGGTTCTGGCTCTTCAGCGGTTCGGGCTACGGCGAGCACGGCATTCGGCAAGTCGCCAGCGGTGTTTAAGTTCTCGTGGGGGCTGGGCGCCGGCGGGCCGTTTGATGAAGCGGCCATGCTCGTGTTCGAGTTGCTGGAAGGCTCTAGTGTCGGCCCCGGAACGATACCTGCGCGACTGAAGCGGCGGGTGACGGTTGCGGGCGGGCAGAACCCGGCGAGCCCGGCCTTCCTGTCTCAAGAGCTTGAGTCCACCAGGCAGTTCTCGCTGCTATGAAGCTGCTGGCGACTCTACGCAACGTGGCCTCAGCCGACGAGGGCGCAGTGGCTACCGCAGCCTCGGAGTTCAGCACGGATTTCCCGGCGAGCGGAGCGATCGATGGGGACAAGACGCATATCAACTTCGGGCCGGCGTCGGGGGCCGACAACGGCATCGGCAAGAGCGGGTGGAAGTCGGGCAGCACGGAGTTCTCGAACGTCAAAACAACCGCCGCAGACTGGAATGGCGGTACGCAAACGCGGGTCGAGACAGTCGCGGACTCCGTGGAGCTCGTGCTCAAGACCTCAAGGTATCAGCAGGATTTCAACTCGCTCAACACTGCTCCGCTGGCGACACAAGATTTGTGGGTGAGCGGCGGAGGGACCGCGCTCATCGAGGTGGACCCCGTAGCCGACTTTGGGGGCGGCGGCAAGGGTGTCAGACTGCGGCTCAGTGGCGGAGGAAACGGCAATGTGTTCAGGCCGGTCACGTTCGGTACCGGGATCGTCTACATCTCGTTCAGGATCAAGGCCATCCTGCTCGGCACCACAAACAGCTATCTCAGGTTTGATCTCGAGGACAGCGGCGTGGGAGCGCGCGCGCTGTTCTTCACGGCGTTCGATGTCTCGGAAGATGCAAGCGGCCCGGTGATTCCTGGTCGGCTTTCGTGGCCATCGGGGCTTGCGAGCGGAACGGATGTAGGAACGGACGTCACCGTGCCGGAATGGCACAAGCTGGTATTTAGGCTTGATAGGACGACCCCCGCGAGTACGGTAACAAAGATGTACTTCGACGGGCGCCATGTCAAAGACGTGACCGTGGACACGACCGGGATCGACCGGATTAGGCTGCACTTGTTCTCATCACTCAACATTGTGGAGTACTACTTCGACGAGCTCAGAATCGGTGACGACATTGAGCAAGATGGCACGCAGGATAACGTGATCGATCTCGTCACCGCTCCCACAGCTGCCGAGGCTAAGCTCGAGTTCAACGGGGAGAACGCGCGCGTCGAGCGGCTGTTCGCGGGCGTGTACCCCATCACGAACAACAACACAGACGCCCCGCTGCGCGATGTCGCGGGGAATGAGGAGCGGGCGCAGGTATGGCGCGCCACGGCGACGGGACAGGTGGATGGAGTGTACTTCGAGCTGAGACGTATAGGTACCCCGGTGGGGAACGTCGTTGTGGAGCTGCGCAAGGTGGTCGGTGGGTTGCCGAGCACGACGGAGATCTTCGCCACTTCCGAGCCGTTGCTGGCTTCTACGATTCCGATCGACAAGGACAACTCCTTCAAGTTCACGTTCCCTTTCCCGTTCACGGTCCAGTCGGGCACCGACTACGCCTATGTTTTTAAGGGCACCTTCGCGATCAACGGCTCAAGCCACATCATCGTATTGTTCGACACGACTGGGACGCTCTCACATGGGGAGATGGCAACCTTCAACGGTACGAGCTGGGCGACGAACGCGGGGGACGATATCGGGTTTGCCTCGGTCGCGTGGCATCAACCGGAAACACTCTATGCCGTTGCAAACCAGGATTCAGATGCACAGCTCGGTAGAGATGCGACAAACCACTTCTTGAGTCAGGGGTTCAAGGTGCCCTTCGATGTGGACATGCAGCATTTCCAGGTGCTCGTCAAGGTGCCGACCGGAGTTACCTTTGATTCAGGAGACAGGTTTTTCCTTGAGGCCGATACAGGTTTCGATGATGACAGATCCGGCCTATCCCTCTCCCCAACTGTTATCGAAAAGCATGTCAAACAGGCGATCGCAGGGGCCTCAACGGATCTCACTCAGCACACGTTCGCGATCGGAATTGGCCAGGTGGCGTTCACTATACGTTACGTGCAGACGTTCACACCGACTGAGAACGCCACCGTCGGCAGCCTCAGCGTGGAGCTGTTCAGATTCGGTACCCTTCCGGCAGGGGTTACTGTGAGATTTGCGATCTTTGAGACGGCAGGTGGCGATGCGACATTCCAGATCAACGGGGGGATCTCGGACGCCATTTTCGCCTTTGACATCGCCAACAATACGATTGAGGAAGGCGGACCTAAAATATACAACTTCGTCTGGAGCGGCCTGAAGCCAACGCTCATCGCAGGCAGGCAGTACGCGCTCGAGATTATCATCACTCGCACCGGATCGAACGCGCGAAATTTCATCGCATGGAGGGGCCGCGAATCCTGGTTTTGGGGGCCACCGGATTACCTGGGGGGAGACTTCCGCAGTAGTGATGCGCTGGGTGGCTGGCACGGCCAGATTGGTGGGGGGACTGATTTGGGATTCGTCTTGTTTACGGAGGAACAGCTCATCGTATCCGAGGGGCCCCCTGAACTCGTTCTAGCTGAGCCTCCACTCGAGTTGGATTTTCATGGCTATGATCCATCGCTGGTAGGCGCCGCTGGTGGACCATACGTGCTGTGGACGATGAGCTTGCCTGCCGCGTTCAGATTCGAGGCAGGGAGGCAGTATTATCTCAAACTTAAAACCAACTGGCTCGGCAGCGCGTCGAAGTTCCTGCACATTGGCTTCGACGCGAGCGCCCCGTCCTACGTGGACGGCAGATTCTACAAGTCGGACCAGTCGGACCCGGTCGTCTGGTCAGTGACGCTTGGCGATATGATCTTCACGGCGCTGGGCGAGCACAAGCCGTTCATTAGATGGGACGCCGCCTTCTCGGATGATAATGTGATTTTCACCGCGTTCGAGAACGTCTTCGACAACCCGGGCAGAGTGGCGTCGCGTACCGGCGCGGTGGCCGTCGAGTTCACTGGCCAAGCGAAGCGATTCTGGAAGATCAGGGCTGACTTCAGGCGCAAGCTCACGGATTGGGTGGACGACCTCAGATGGACCCCGACCTTGTTCGACTACACGCTCAGGGTCGCGTCAGCCGGACCCAAAGCGTTGAATATAGATTTTCTTCAGGCCGCGGACGCGACACGCAAGGTGCGGGGTATCGAGATATTCGGGCACCCATTCGACGCGGGGATCAGGAAATTCAGACTGGAGTTCAAGACGACAGACGCGGGGCCGCTGACTCAGATCGACGCCTTCGTGGACGTGGACGAGCGGCTTTCACTCAGCCGGAAGAAGGGCGGGGACGCCACGATTGCCGCGAGCGGCTCCGACTTTGAGATGACGGGCGACTACGCCTTCATCGTACTCAACAACGAAACAGAGATGACTGACCTACAGATCACGGTACTCGACACGGGAGGCGATGCGTTCGCGCGCATCCTGGAGGTCAACGCCTTCCGGGTGATCGACATGACCGACAGGGTGGCCAAGGGCAATGGCATCAGTTTGTCAGCTGACACCGCAGACTTCACCTTCCGAGAGCCGAAGGCAAAAGTGCTCACGCTCACGCTGACGAACGCGGACCACAATCTCTCCGTGCTGCGGACAGAGGGCGGATTTAATGCAGAGCTCGGGGATATGGTGCGCTTCTTCCTTTGGTGGGGCTTCGAAGGCACCGAGCTCATTCAACAGGGCGAGTTCTATGTCTCATCGGAGTGGCAAGAGGTACCGGCGGGTGCCGTCGTCACCGTCACCGCAAAGGATCTGGCGTTCCTCATGGACACAGAGAGGCAGGCCAGATCGCAGGTCGACTTCCAGAAGGACCAGATCATCGAGTACTTTGCAAATCTGGCGGGCATCCCAAGCCAATTCATGATCCTGGACTTTTCCTCGGGCATCGTCGATTTCATGCCGGCGAAGGAGATCAATGTTTGGGATGAGATACAGAAGGTGTCACAGTCTGCAGCGCTGGGCCTTACGGAGATCCGGACGGACGGGTATCTGGAGTTCAGGGCGACGGGAAATACGGCGCGGGACACACGGCTGGAGGATCTCTTGGGAGCCGAGGGAACGGTCAAGACCAGCGGGGCGGCGGTTCTCGCTGGCAAAATCTACTGGCTCGCCTTCGTGGTAGACCAAAACACCGGATTTGAGGACATCAAGGTCGTCGAGTACGACCTAACGAAGAAGACGTGGGCGCTCGTGGGAAAGGTGAACGCCCTGCAGTTGCTGGGCGGACGCGGCGGATTGATCGCGGCCTTTGCGGGTGAGTTGTTCATACTGACCTGGGAGACCGAATCAGGGGATGCGGTGCATCCGCTGAAGCTCTATCGCTGGGACGGCATCATTCCCGGCACCTTCACCCTATTGGCCAACATGGACTTCGGGCCGGGGACATACAAGATTCCGGGCGAAGGGGCGATCAGAAACGGCTATACGTCGATGCAGGATGGAGCCATCTGGCGCATCTGCCTGGGCGACGCCGATGTCAACGCGGACCACGGGGTCCAGGACATCGACCTGGTGAATTTCACGCAGCTCAACCGGGGGGCGATCGGGAGTTCGAAGCGTGCGATGGCGATTGCGAAAGAGGGATCGACGCTGATGGTGGTCACGCGAACTGGAACCACGACGCTCAAGGCCGAAGAGTGGAACGCCACCACCAACGTGTTCACCGAGAGGGCGACGCTATCGGCGAATGGTAACACGACATTCTATGGCATCAGTTCCACACAGACAGGGCGCGTGTGGATGGCGGCCGCCGGAGACGGCAGTCCTGCAAACTTTGGAGTGTTGGATGAGCTGAGCGTTCCCGGATTCGTGCTCACGCCGACGACGGCGCTCCCGGGCGATCCTGCGCTCCCGGAGCAGTCGGGAGCCGCGCTGGCGTTCATAGATGACTCTGTCCTGACGGTGGCGACGCGCGTGGGTGGGACGAACGGCACGATGGCCTTCCTGGTCCACGAGGAAGAGACCGGCAAGACCTTTGCGTATGGCAGGACGGGCCCGAGCTCATCGGCGCTGGGCAACTTCATCGCCGTCAAGTTCAACGAGAGGTTCTTCGTGCTTGGCACAATGGACAACGGCAGGGTGTTCGAGTTCTCGCTGAGACGGAAGATCCCGCGGGACATCGACCCGTCGCTCACGATATACGATGATCCAGGCGGCACCCTGCTCAGGGCGACCTTGTCGTTCAGCGGAGCAGAGGGCGGGGAGCAGTTCATCGTCAATAGCGTACTGGTGAAGTCCACGCCGATCGTTCCAGGGGGCTTTGAGGTGGTCTGGTCGGGCCAGGATGAGGAGCTGCCCTGGAAGGTAAGGGCTGGCGATCGCATAGAGTTCGAGGCAGAGCTGGAGCAGCCGAGCCTGGAGGCCACGATTATAGATGTATTGGTGACGGAGCCTGCGGGCATCGCCACTGGTTCGGTCAAGCACCTGGGCACCCAGCGGGTACGATTCACGATCGACGTGACGGGCAACGGAATCATTAAAGACCTGGCGCTCAATCGGCAACCGCTGAAGGCCAAGGGCACCATCCTGTCTGTGGTGGTGACGGATACCCAGTCGAAGAACCGTTACAAGGTGCGATCGCTGATTGTGGAGAACCAGTACATCAACGACTCGATCTCGTCGGCCATCATCGCGGGCTCCATTCTGTCCCGGCTCGAGTCCAGTTACCCCCGGTTGGATGGCGTGCAGGTGTGGTCGCCTATGCACATCAGGCGGTTCGATCGCGCGACGGTGACCGACACGCGGCTCGGCATCTTTCAGCAGGACTTCTACATCGTCTCGTTCACGCACCGCCTGAACATGAGGACGGACATGAAGCTCGTCCGGGTGATTCCGCTACCATGAGCGCGGCGTTTGGATTCAGGAAGCTCTCGATCGCCGATGGACCCGACCGCAATAAGGTCATCGTGACAGCCGAGCGCGTGGTACTCGGGCTGCGGGAGTTCAAGTTCGACGACGTGAGCGTGACCATAGATCTGGCCGCCAAAGGAGAGGACGGTCTCGACTTCGGGACGAAAGTAAACAACGCCTGGTATCAGTTCGGCCTCACGACGGACGTGAGCGGTAACGAGGTGCGAGGCTTGGCGGTGAAGGACGGGAGCGCGATCAAGTTCCCGCCGGGGAAGACGGCCTTTGAGCTCTGCCATTTCGGGCGAGTGAATGGGTCGGGTGACCTGTATCGGATCAGCAACGCACCCGACGACGACTGGTTTTTCTACAAGGAGGCGCTGTTTGCCGGCGACTTCTTGGCGCTGAACGGAGGCACCGCGACTGTCTTTACGGCGGTCCCGGGGCTCACCGCGTTTCTCCCGCCCGGCTGCCGGCGAGCCTTGTTTATGGGCGACGTGCGGCGGACGGCCGTCGGTGCTCAAGGTTTGCACATACGCGAAACAGGTTCGGGCGTGACGCTCGACGCTGGTGCGCGCGTCATGCACGGAAACTCGAAGCAGGTCGGGAACCTGTTTCTTGCCAGAGTCAGCCCCGCTCAGGCCATGGAGTACGCCCTCGAGACGCCTGGCACCGCGTTCATTAACGGTGTAGCCTACGAGCTGAAGAGATGAGCCGCACACAGCAAGGGGCGACCGATTGGTATGAACAGGACGCGATGAGCGAGGACGTCCGGACAATGGTCTGTCCTCTGATGTTTTTCTTTTCCAATACCGGGACAGGTTCTTACCAGGAGATGACGGGGATGGAAGTCGCTTTTGAAGACTCGGGCAAGCTGGTCAAGCAGGAATTGGCGATGTTTAAGGTACGGGGAAAGGTCGACTCCGGTACCGACTGGGACGTCCAGCTCTGGAACGATACTGACTCCGTGGAACTGGCGGTTCTGAATTTCACTGAGACATCATTCACGAACAAGATAGCGACCTTTAGCTTACCCAGCGCCACGAAGACGGTGCTGCTCAGGTACCGAAGAAACACTGGAGCATCAAACAAGACGTTTGTGATCGGGATTGCAGCCTTTACATGGGTTGTGACGCCATAACTGGACTTTGGGGCCTGACTAGGGTCCATGGTAGAATCCTAGCTGGCCGGCTCGCGGGATTCGGCTTGCGGGAAAAAGGAGACTGTGCGATGAAGAGAATCGTGTCGATCCTGTCGACCTTGATGGTCGGCGTATTGCTGGTCTTCGCCCTTCCGGCGCAGGCCGATCAGCCAGGTGTTCCAGCAGCAAACCCGAACAGCGCGGGTCAGGTGATTGTCATTGCCGATCTGAGTGCGAGCGGCAGCCCGTTAACTGAATCTCAGGTCACCAATCCTTCTACGTCGCCGATCCCGGTTACGACTTCGACCACGTCGCCGTTCCAGGATTCCAAGCGTGACGATGTGCTTACTGATTTGGGCGGGTCCGATGGAGACCCGCAGCAGCAGCTAGTCGACGCGAAGGGTGCCGGCTGGACGCGCGAATCGCCGAACGTCGAAGTGTTCAGTTACACGTTCACGCCAGACACGAGCGCCTATACTTCGGGCTTTGCATTCGGGCCGAAGGCTGAGATCACGAACTTCGCCCGGGCTACTGGGGAAGGCGGGATCATTCATACGACCGTGACCATCGACACCGAAGGCAAGAGCCCCGAGATGGATATCTTCTTGTTCGAGGTGGACTTCACGGGACAGAGTGACAACACGGCTTTCAACGTGTCTGATTCGGAGATGCTCACATCGATCGGCACCATCTCGATTACCACGGCGAACTGGAAGCCTGGGGCATTGAATAGTGTTGCGACCGTACCGAACCAAGGGCATACGTTCCAGGTCACCGGCACGAGCTTGTTTGTGCAAGCTGTGATCCGTGCAACGCCCACATACGCAGGCGGTCAAACCTTTAAAATTAGGTTCAAAGTCATCCAAGAGTGATCAGACTTCTAGCGGTCCTCGCGCTACTGCCGACGATCGCGCTCGGCATCAAGCCGACCTTCAAGCCGTTCAATGTAGCCGCTGGCGTCGGTGGTGGCGGTGGCGGCATGTGTCCCGATCCGCTTCAGTATGTGAAGACGCAAGCCGTAGGGGCGACGATCACAGACAGCAGCACTCTTGTCAGCATGTCGTTCACGGTCGATGGTAGCTCGTGTCCTGATCGAATGATGTTCGTCACAATGGCGAGGAATAACGTCTACAGCGGCTCAAATAGTCCGGCAGTACAAAGTCTCACATGGGGCACAACGCCACTTATTTTCGAGTTTTCCGAGGGGGGAACTACTCCGATTGATTGCGGTCCTTCATCGGCCTGCGCGAGGATGGAGTTGTGGTCGCTCAAAAATCCTCCATCTGATACCAGGACATTGACCGCAGTCTTCCTTGAGACGGATGGAGTCGGGGGAGCGGGAGCCATCATCGCAGCCTGGCAGTTCAACGGCGTCGATCAGGTGACGCCGTTCGGGACACATGCGGTGAACCAATCTCAAGCCGAGCAGCATTCCGTCAACTGCACCGGCGGGATCAGTGACTTTTACATCGGCTGGCTTCATGCCCGGCACAATCACGACAGGACAGAGCCGGGCGGTGATCAGGTGAACCAGTTCGGTGTGGTACATATCGGCCCCGCTTCAACTGATAGGCATGCTTCATCGAAAGGGGCAACGCAGATACCGGGGCGGCTGTCAGCGACCTTCGCGTGGAATAACAGCGGCAATAACCAGGACGAGTCGAAGACGATATGTCTGCCCATCCAGGCGGCACAGTGAAGGCCATGCTGGCCGCTGCGCTGATGTTGCTCGCCGGCGGGGCGCGCGCTGCGGTAAGCACGACGGCTCTAGCCGAACCGGAGAGCCTCTATGAGCAGCTCGGCATCACGGTCACCTTCTGCGAGATCAGGAAGGAAAGCAAGCGCGTGTGGGTCGAGTATGATCTGAGCCGAGCTGTCGATCGGGCGGCAGGGGAGCTCGTGACAGTGCTTTGGTACGCTCCAGATGGCACTCAATGCGTCAGCGAGCCCTATATACCGAGCTACCAGGGGCCGGGAAGGGGTAAGGCCTACCGGACGTGGCGGCCGGTCTGGAAGGGTCCAGGGAATAAGGACGTGGGCACGACTTGCGCTGGCTCCTGGCGGGCGGAAGTGGTGCTGCTCTACGACATGAATGAGCCGGGAGACCCGAAGGAGCTCGTGCTGGCCGAGGTCAGCGTGAACGTAAAATGATCGACTTGGCGATCGATAATGCAGCCAAACTTATTGGTGGCCTCATCGTGCTGGGTGCGCTCATCATCGGGCTCGCCTTTCTCTTAGGGCGGATCATTCGGCAGGGTGGCGGCAGTGAGTAACGGCGAAAACGGAAACGGGAGCAAGGCGATGGCTCCGATCGTCAAGAAGATACTGGGCGCATTGGTGATAATCCTCACCGCTGGAATTATAGGGTGGGGGAAGTGGGTCACCAATAACGCGCTGGCGTCCGGCCAGGCTCGGGCGGCCGACCAGACTGCGAAGGCAGCGCACGATACAGAGCTCAAGCGGATGAGGGAGGCGCACGCCGCAGCAATGCAGCGGCTGAAGGAGGCCCAGGTCCAGCAAGCGAAGGAACAGAATGCACATTTAAAGGCGATCCGTGAGCGGCTTCGGAACATCGAACAGACGCTCGCCGTGCATGATGTTCGTGGCGGGCGACGGCATCCTACGCATTAACACAGGAGGTAACTGATGGAGCAAATTGGCAAGTGGGTTACAAGGCCGCATCGGTGGATACTCGTGGCCTGCATCTATATGTTCGTCAAGGCTGGCCTGGCCTGCCTGGAGGCGGACGTGTCGGAGGAAGCGATCACGGTGTTTAAGGTTTCGCGGGACGGCATGATGGCCGCTGCGCTGATCATTGGTGGTCTTACGAAGGCTCCGGAAATGCTGAAGGCTGCGACCGGCAAAAAGTGATAGGTCTATAGATGGCGTCCTTTCAGCTCGCCATCGTCAAGACTCTCCGGGCCGAAGGGGTTTTGTATGGGGATGACGGTCAGCCGATCATGGGAAGGACCGGCTACGGCAATCACCCGCGAGACCCCGGCCGAGAGACGAACTTCGGCGTCACACATCAAACAGCGATGGAGTACGGGTACAACGGGTCCATGCGACATATTCCGTACTGGAAGGTCCTGGAGATTTATAAGAAGTATTTCTGGGACCTGCTGCGGTGCGATGAGGTTGTGCATCAAGGCGTCGCTGAAGAGCTGTTTGATACCGCAGTCAACTGCGGCCCATGGTATGCGGTGAGTTTTCTGCAGCGAGCCATGAACAAACTGAACAATCGACAGACGCTCTATCCGGACATAACGCTGGATGGCCGCATGGGGCCACAGACCGTCAAGGTTTTAGGAGAAGCTCTCAAGTGTGGAGATCAGCATCGGGAAGCTCTGTTGATCTTCGTGAACTGTCAGCAGGGTTGCCGCTATCTTGACATTGCGGATGCGAATGAAGACTGGGAGGCGTTTATTAAGGGCATCGCTCGGCGCGTGAGGTTGAACGGAACATGATCTGGATATTGACCAGCATCCTCGGCAGCCCTGCCAAGGCGAAGAAGATGTGGCGCTGGCTCCGGTGGGTACTGCTCGCAGCGATCGTGCTCGCGGTGGGCTCGGCAACCTTGACCACGATCAGGATCGTAGCGAAGGAGAAGACCGCCCGGGTACAGGCCGAGAAGTATGCCGTCGAGCTTCAGGGTTACTACGACACCGCCCAGGCCGCCATCATTCACAAGGATCGTCAGCTCAAGCAGGCCCGTGAGAAGTTGAAGAAGCGCAAGCGCAAGAAGACGACGCACACGACCTTCGACCCCGTGACAGGTTTGCCGATCGACAAGGTGGAAACGGAAGAAGAGGAGGAGAGCGAGAGTGATCGATCCAGTAGCAGCGAGGATGCACGGTCGCCCGATGTCCCGATTGCTACGCCTACGGCGCCGGCTAGCTTGCTTGCACCGTCATGTCCTGGGCTGAGGCCTCTTGGCTTCGCTGCTGGCATCGACAAAGATGGTCGGCTGGCCGCCGGCCTACGGTGGCGACTCATTCCTCGAGTGGTCCTGCCGATCCTGCCGGACATCTCCGTCAGCATCGAAGGGCTGGGCACCGACATCATGGGCCGGCCGGGCGGCATGATCTTGGCTGACATTGAGTTCTGGAGGCCCGCCAGCCGCTAAAGTTATCCACAAGTTATCCACAATTATCAACAGTCCCGAAACACAAGCCCTGCTGTTTCACGTGAAACATTCCACCACCCCATGCGTATGGGCCGACTTATCCCCATCTTTCCACAGCACTACTACTATCTTCTCTTCTTCTAGGATGAAGACTTAAAGCCTAGAGAGACTCAAAGCCTAAGAGGGGGCTTGACACGAAGCCGAACGGCTGCTACTCTGACCTCGTGATCGATGGTCGATCACAACAACGACAACGGAGGAATGACGATGGATGAGATGGACGAAATTAATGAGATTGATGTTGCGGAGCAACACGTTGATGATGGGGAATGTCCGTGTCCGCTTTGTCGGCTTGCTGTAAAGATTCGCGCCCGTTATTGGGAAGCCAGAGATAAGCTCCGAAAGATATTCACCCATCAATGCGTGTGGAAGTCGGGCGGGAAGATTCCGTGGAAGACGTGTTCGGATTCCGATGTGATGATGGAACTTGAGACATTTTGGTGCGCCAAGTGCGGGAAGATTTACATTCCCGTACTTGACGATATACCGTTTCACCCGAACCACAAAGGCTGCATCGTGCCTGTTCTACCTTCGGCATCTGATATAACATGACACGGGAAGCCGGTGTCGTCGTTGCCTCTGTGAAAGCGGAGCGGGTCCAGATGGGCGTGGTGTCTGTAACCTCCTCCATCCCCCGGCCGGCGACCCTTAATTTAACCAGGAGGAAACCATGAAGACCGGATCAGCAGTTGCATCACGACCACAGACAGCGAGTCTCGTGCCCGCATCATTCACACCTGAGAACGCCCAGGAAGCCGAAGAATTAGTCAAAAGAACTCTGGGCATCAAAGACTTGACGCAGGAGCTTGCGCGTCTCGCCCTGAAGTTGAATGAAGAATCCCAGTTGATGACCGTGGACAGTGAGGCCGACCAGCAAGCTGCGGAGATGATGCGCGGCAAGTACGCGGCCGGATTGAGTCGAGTAATAGCTGCGAAGGAGCAATACTCGAAGCCGTGGTATCGGTTTTTCAAGCTGGTCAATGGATGCTTCTCTCTGACGGAAGACTCGTTCGGTCAAGGGAAGAATCGCATGTCGGGATTGATGGCAGGCTGGCAGCGAGCCAAAGAAGACAGAGCGCGACAAGAGCGTGACCGTTTGCAGGCGATCCAGAACGAGAAACTTCGGAAGGAGTCACTGAAGGCCAAGAGCAAGGGGCTTCCGCCGCCACCCAAGAAGCCGGACGTAGAGGTCTCGGTGCCTCGGCACGTCGGCACATCGACGTTCGTGAAGACTTGGAACTATCGGATCACCGATGAGGATAAAATCCCGCGCGCATACTTGACTCCCGACTTTGCTAAGATCAAAAAGATGGTGACGGGCGGGGCAAGGGATCAGGACATTCCGGGCGTGGAGATTTACCAGGAGACCGGAGTCAGGGGCGGCTGACCGTGTTTTGCGATGGGTGCCATCGGGAGTCTATGACGCCACTCATCCTCGAGGTTGACAGCTTCGGGCCGATGCTAATGTTTAGGGCGGTGCCGGGCGAGATAATCGCCCGGCGCTTCCGTCTCTGCCGGTCTTGCCTCGCTGGAGCCCAGGCTATTCTCAATCAGTTCAAGATGGAGTATTCTGTGTATCCGAACGAGACGATCCGGAGGCCAATGTGGACTCATCGGAATCGTTGAAGCGGAGGAGGAAACCATGAAGAAGGAGTCAGTCGGGATGGTCGATGCGTTCGGGGTCGCCATCAGTTTCAAGGATCGAGAGATGGTGGTCGCACTTCAAGATGAAGCCGACGCGATCGCCGCAGCCCGTCATCAAGTAACCGGAGAAGAGCTTCAGACGTTCGCTTATGAATTCCCGGGCAGTGATGGCAGAATGCACCACGGCCTAGCGATCGGCGGCGTAGGCTTCCTGTTCGAGTATCACTTCAAGCGGATTGCGACGTTCACTGACATGCAGGTTCACGTCTCGGAGGTCCCGCAGGAAGATGGCCGGGTGTTTACGGTGGGCATCACATGCCACGACCCGAAGGGCAACACAGCGACAGGTCTCTGCTCGACCCAGGAGCGGCCGTGCAAGCGCGGCAGCACGATCAGATATTTCAATAAGCACGCTGCACCGATCGCGCTCTCTTGCGCGAAGCGAAACGCCATGCGGGATTTACTGCCGCGCGCGATTCGGACTAAGTTTCTAAAAGAGGTCTTGGACGCGAAGCACGGTGTCGGTCGGGTGGAGTCATTGAGGCCGCGGCGGCTGGCACAACGGCGGGCCACCGATGAATGGCTGGTGCAGAACAGCGAGCTGCACAAGTTGGCGGGGCCGAAGTATCTCGACCTCGACAAAGACAGGCTGCACCGCCTAATGGAGAAGAGCGAGACCAAGCACCTGAAGCGTCCGATCACCGACATCAATCAGCTCTCGGTGGGGAGGATGCAGGTCTGGGTGCAACTGTTGGAGATAGCAAGGAGAAACCCGGTCCAGTTACGGAAGCTCGAGGCGAACGTCGCCAAGCAGGTGCCGGGGAAGAAGCAATCATGACGCCGGGGGAGAAGTTGCGGGCGAGCCTGGTCAATCTCCGTGCCCCTGACGTGATGGAACGACAAACACAAGGAGGTAATGATGGCTAAATGCAAATTTGAGATTGGCGCGATATTAAAGGATTCGCTAACGGGATTCACCGGGCCAGTGCTGGGGCGCACGGAGTACTTCACGGGTTGTGTCCATTATGGATTGCAGAACACGAAGTTGGAGAAAGACGGTGCGCCACAATTTCAGTACGTGTGGTTCGATGAGAGTCGGCTTGTGGATACGGGCAAAACCATGAAACTGCCGAATAAGGCAACGGCAGCGCGAAGCGGACCACACCCGAACGCGCCGTCGGTTTCCTGACACATTGAATAGGGTGTGTGCGACGGAGGAGCGCCGTCGGGAGGTAACTGGGCGAGATCACTGAGCAACCAACGGACCCGGTCACACGCTCTGGACTTATAGAAGTGACTTTGATACAACTGATCCAGGAGGAAACCATGATAGGCAAGAGGCGCAAGCCCTTTCCTGGGGCTCGCGGCATGTTTGACAAGAACTTCCCGCATGACAGCTATTCGCAGATCGCGCAGCGGATGCGCTGCCCGTCACAGTACGAATGGATATATAAGCTCGGTCATAAAATGGAAGGGCTATACCTCGAGCTGGGCGCGGTGCTACATGAGGGAGCCAGGGAGATCAACGAGCTTGCTAAGAACTCAGCCGATGGAATCGGCCCGGATGAGCTCGCCCAGGTGTTGTCTCATCCACGGCTGACGACCTTCCGGGACTTCGGGTCCTACAAGAGCGGCTGCTTTGCACTTCAGAAGTACGCCGAGATGGTTAATGAAGATCGCCGCACGATCATCGATCTTGAGATGCCCGTCCAGTTCCAGGTGGAAGTTCTGAATCGACGGACAAAGCGGAAACGGCTGGTCAAATTCAATAGTGTGATCGACCGGATCGACCGCCTAAAGGATACTCGCTACCGGTTCTGGGATTACAAGCTCGTCGGTGCGATTCGCAGCCGGGAGGAGCTGAAGAAGGATATCCAGATGAACCTGTACAACCTACAGATCAGACGGCACTATGGATATCAAGGCGAGATCGTGTGCTTCTACTTCTCGTTGCTGACCGGCCGGATTACCGAATGCGTCTTCGATGAGTCTGACGCCGTCGCCACCGAGCGGTTCGTCATCGGCAGCATCGGGGATCAGTTGGCAGACACGAAGTTCGAGGCGCGGTTTAACGATCGATGCTGGGAGTGTGGGCGTCGGAGCTGGTGCGCTGAGTTCAAGCGTCATACGGCGTGGACTGAAAGCCAGATTTTAGAGCCGACCCTGAGGGCCTACGTCGAATCGAAGGCAGCGATCAAGGTTTTCACGGAGCGCAAGAAGATGTTGGGCGACATGCTTGGTGTCCGGATCGACCAGGAAGGGCCGGAGATCATAGAGGAAGGCTGGACAGCGTATTACAGCCATCACCCTGCACACACAGTCGCGGCGCATGACGTGGCAGCGTCAGAAGTTTTGAGTGTTACGAGGTCAGTGAGATCAGGTAGAATGCAACAACAACAACGAGCCCGGCGTGCCGGGTAGGAGGAAACCATGAAGGTCGATGCAAGTACGATTCATGAGCGAATGAAGTCTGTAGGGCCTCAGGGCGTGACGGTTGCCGAGATGACAACCATACTAGAGCAGCAATTCAAGGCTTGGATTGCCAGCGAATTCGAGAGCATGTTAGGCATGCACCAATGTGAGCTGGTTCTATCAAGAAGGGAAAGCGGGTATTTCGAGGAACCGCGCTTTGTTTACCTTGCAACCGGCGAGACGAAGTGATGGCCGATACACAGCTCATCAAACTCAGCCCCTCGGACCTGACCTACGCCTGGAAGGATTGCAAGCGGTGCTTTTGGTTGAAGGCGACCGGGAAGATGTCGAAGCCCTGGTCGCCGATGCCGGGCATCTTCACGAAGATCGACGGCAGCATGAAGGCGTATTTTCAGGATACGTCCACCGAGCGACTTGCGAAGCAGCTCGGTGTGGACATACCGGCCGGCAAGATTCGCCGAGGTCAGGAGATGGTGAAGTCGGCCGAGATCATGGCGCACGGGAAGCCCACCGGGCTATATCTTAGCGGCAAGATCGACAGCCGGATCATCTTCGAGGATGGCACGATCGGGATACCCGACTTCAAAACGTCCAAGATTGACGCGGCGAAGGCGGCCATATACGCGCCGCAGTTGAGGGCATACGCCTATTGCATCGAGCATCCGGCTGGAGGGAAGGAAGGGCTCATGGTCAGCCTGCTCGCGCTGATCGGATTCTCACCCGAGCGGTTTGGGTTTTCGAGCGGCAAGACGCCGAGCTACGGACTAACGGGATCGGGGAGTTGGGCGCCCATCGACCTAGACCGCGAGGCCTTCGAGGACCTCATGGCTCAGATATCGACGATCGTCAATAACCCTGAGCCACCGAGCGAGGGGTCAGGGTGTGGGCTGTGCCAGTATCGGAAGCTCGCTCGCGAGCTGGGGTTTTAGTCGTGGCGTCGGGAGTGAACGTCACCTTTTTGATCGGCAATTTGGGGCGTGATCCCAAGCTGACCTATATCCCGTCCGGGACTGCATTGTGCAAATTCAGCATCGGCGTCAACGAACGGGCCAAGATTAACGGGGAATGGACGAGCAAGGTGACGTGGTTTGATATCGTTGTCTGGGGCAAGCGCGGCGAGACTGTCGCCGAGCACCTACGCAAAGGAAGCCAGGTTTACATACGCGGTCGCATCCAGCGGGGAGAATACGAAAGCAAGAAGTCCCCGGGGCAGATCGTTAAGACCCTGGATATCATTGCTGACGATGTGCAGTTTTTGGGCGGGAAGCCAGCGCAGCGGGAAGCAAGCGAGCAGGTGGACACGCCCCACCAGGACGACGCGCCGAGTCGGCAGACAGCAGAAGGCGGGACAACAACGGCACCATCTGCAGCACCTGATGAGCCGTTGCCTGTCTTAGAAGACGAACCGGAGAGCGAGCTATGAGCCGGCGCGAATGTGGGGCGTGTGGAAGCTGGACTCCATGGGGAGGGTTTGAGCGCGCGCACTTCTTCTCTCGGGGTTCTGGTGGGTGCATGTGCAAGAACAATCTGATCGACCTCTGCAAACGTCCATGCCATCGAGACATCGTACACGGGGTCAAGGGTGGATGGGGCGCAATTATCAAGAGGTATCCAGACCTAAAGCCAGCCTACGACCTCGCAATAGCACACCATGATCTTCGGGAGAAGGGTCTCGGATGTGGATTGAAAACCAAGGTCGGGCAGACAGCGCGTGTGCGGCAGGCGCAGTCATGAAGAAGCGCACCAGACCGATCACCGAGGAGTTCAAGAATATCGCCGAGAAGCTGAAGACCTATCTGCTTCGGGAGGCATACGGTCGGGCTAAGGCCAAAATCAAACCCGCGATCGTGGAGGCTGTCAGCAACGCTGGGGCACCCTGCGAATGGAGAACGCTGTGCGCCGTGCGGCGGTATCTCCTGAAGCAGGACATCCCGATCGCATCGTGCAACGATGGCTGGTTTATAGCCGAACACCTTCACGAGCTTGCCGAGATGGTCCGACGGGAACATGCGAAGGCCATGCACATCCTCGAAGGGATCAGCGACACCCGGAAGGCGTTCCATGGCTTCCACAAGATCAGGGTCGAGCATGTGAATCTTGACCAGGAGGTGCTGCCGGTATGAGGTGGGACGCAAACGGCGAGTTCATAATGTGGTATGACCGGCAGGGCAATCCCGTAGATGGCGAAACCGTTGTCCGCAAAATGAAGGACTTGGCTTACAAGACGGTTTTAAAAACTTCACTTGCAAACGGACGCTCTCTATCAACGATTTGGCTCGGGACGGATTACAGCCACACAGCAGGCCCACCGTTAATTTTCGAGACTGCGGTGTTTGTGGGAGGTGAGATTGAGGTTTTAGAGAGGTATGCCAGCGAAGCGGAAGCCCTGGAGGGTCACGCTCGTGCTGAGCAGTGGCAGGGAAAACTATGACGCCGCCCCAGGGGATGAGTGCAAGGCAGAGAGCTATGGAGCTGATGTCCTGTGTAGGGAGCATGATCGCCAACTTGGGCGACCTGCCGGTGCCGATAGTGACGCGCTCACAGATGATCGCTTTGATT